>MDTB01165238.1_pt1 | contig 11693 bp, 9 predicted proteins | sample 811161 | NCBI WGS metagenome assembly MDTB01 (sample SAMN05326650, study PRJNA326480) | marine metagenome | isolation source: seawater | place: Mediterranean Sea | collected 2009
AATCCAGAAATTTCTCTTAAATACACAAACACAGCTCTCTTGTTTAAGTAATCTAAGTTTTCAACATTATCAAATACTTGTTGGATTGCATCGATGCACCTAAAATCTCTTTGATCTTTTAGTTTAAGTTTAACTTGTTGTAAAATCCCGTTAAACACTTCAGTAAAGCTATCTCTTTTGATGTCATCCTCATAAGCTTGAGCTACATCTTTATCTATTCTATTTAGCTGTGACTTTTCATAAGACGTAAAGTCTGTTGGGTTGTCAACTGAAACGCTTCTTCTAGAATGCTTTAATAATCTCCTAGAATGTATTGTCAACCAATTTTTTGCTACAACATTAAAATAAGAGAAAGCTTTAGTGCCATTTTCTGGTTTCCATTTGTATAATGTTTCAAACAAGAAAACAACACAATCATGTTTTAAGTGGTTTATATCTTCTATTGAAGACTTAAACTTATAAACTGAAACTAAATTATGAACTAGTTCTGTAAAAGCCGGTTGAATATGCTCAGTGTATATTAAATCTTGTCTTCTTTTATTTTTTAACTTTTGATATTCTACTATTTTGCTTTGAGTATCAAGTGTAAAATAATAATTCGACTTCTTCTTTTTTTTCTTTTTGGGTAAATCTTCCTTTTTCTTTACGTCTTTTTTTGTCAAAGTCAACTCTTTTCACTAATATTTTATTAAAAATTATCATCTGACTCTTCCTCTAGACGTCTTTCGGCTTTTTTATTAACTGAATCTGAAAGGCGATCAGCTACATATACTACTGATTCTCTTACTTCATATATTTCATTAATTAAATTTTTAACTTCAGGGCTGTCAAAAAATACTGGTATTTTTAATATTTCGCTAATTCTATTGTATTTTCTGTCAATCTCATCTAGAGAATCTTCAATTGCTTCTTGAACTCTAATCAAAGCTAATGCAAACTTAATGCAAAAATAGCCAAAGAACAATAAAAGAATTATAAGTGCAGATATTAAATAAGTCATTGTTTATCAATTTTCTCAAAAAATAATTTATAAATATTAAGTATAGCATCAATACTATACTTTTGTTTAATAATATTTGATCTTTTAGCAGCTATTTTCTTATAAAAATCATAATTTGCCAGTAATCTTTCTAAACAATTAGTCATACTATCACTACAAAATTCTGCCCAAACTGGATTTTCATCTTTGTCCATAAAACTTTCATCTTTAAAACTTATATCATTAAGTTCATAATCTATTCCTAAAAAGTCTTCTTCTAAAAACTCTAAATAAGAAGAATACTTTGTAGCTACAATTGGTAAAGAACAATGAGCAGCTTCAATAAAAGGCAAACCCCAACCTTCAGCTCTTGTGCCTGATAGCATGCACATTATTTTTTTAGAAGAATATAGATGTTTTAACTCTTTTAAATTTAAGCTACCAGCTAATATTGTAATTTTATCTGAGTCGTATTCTTCTAAATACAACCTAATTAAATTCTTAATCTTTTCAGTTTCAAAATTAGAATATTTTCCATTGTTAATCTTTAATAATATTCCAACGCCTTTGTTTTTATTTGCAAATTCTAATGCAGTAGCTATTGTTTTTAAGATATTTTTTCTATCTGAAATAGGTGAATTACTAGTTATTTGTCCCATTATCAAAATATTTTTATTGTATTTTAAATTTGAAAAAATATCTTTGTCTAAAGCAATATTGTCAAAGTCATCGTAGTACCACTCGTTTATAACTTCTATTTTACTGCTTATGTTTACACCACAATTTTGAGAAGTTTTAACGAAAGCATTTCTGGTAAACATGGAAGGTACAATGACGTTATCCATTTGATTTACTTTGTCAATCCAAGACTTTTTTACAATATCAGCTTCAAATCCTGCTGTAATGCCTATATTTTTATTTGCTAATATCTGCCATTCATTAGGTAACAATACTTGATAAGATTCATCAAAAGATATCTCACTTTTACTTTTTGTACAAATATCAAATATTTTACCAATTAAACCATTGTCAAAGTCTCTATCTAATATCCACGAAGTATTTCCCCAATTAGTTGGTAAAATATATAAGTCTATATCTTTTCTAATACAAAGAGCTTTAAATACTTGTCTTGTATGAACTCCATAACCACTATTTGTTAGTATTGGCCCTTTTAAAAGTACTTTTTTAATCATAAACTAACCAACTTTATATCTGAATTTTTCTTTTTTAGTTCGTGTAAATCTATACATTTTGTTATTGAATTATCCCATAAGTCTATTGTTTTATCGTAAGCAAACTCTTCTAAAGCATATTTTTCTACTTTTAAACTTAATTTTTTCATTTCTCTTTTGCTTAATCTAAACATACACTTTATTGCAATAGAAACATCCTCACAAGCAACATAGTCTTCAAATATATAAGGAACGTTTTGACTGCCTACTAAAGTTTTAATTTTAGGCTCAAGACCAATTCCATTCATAGAATTATCTTTATGATCAATAACTTGTCTATAGAGACCTCCTGTTTTTGATGCTACAATAGGATTTCCTACTTGCATAGATTCTAATGTAGTTAAACCAAAACCTTCGTTAAAACTTATATTCAAACAAATGTCTGAAATGTTGTGTAAAACATTAATTAAATCTTCATCTAAAACTTCTGTAGAAAAAGTTAATGTGTCTAATATACCTAAAGACTCAGCAATTTTATAAAGATTACTTCCTGCTTTATCTTCTGGGTTTGTATGCATTAGCAAAGTAACTTTATCTCTTTCGCTTTTTGAAATCATATCAACAAATAACTTCCAAGAGTACAATACATCTCCTGGTCGTTTTCTTTTACAATTTCTATTCATCCAAAGACATATAAAGTTATCACTTCTTTTTTCACCTAATATTCTAACTTTTTCTTCTTTAATTATGTCTTCATTAAGTCTATAAAATACACTTTTAGGTATTGAATGAGGAATAAAACTAGTTTTATCTGGAAAATGGTCTTTGCACATTTTATAAGTCAGGTAAGAATGACAATTTATAGCATCGACTGACTTATACATCCATTCATTAAACTCAGGATAAGGCAAATTATCCCAAACATGCCACCATAATATAGGGCAAACAGACCTAATTTCATCTTCTATTTCAAAAAGCCAAGTAAAAAATCTAGGATCAGAAAAAATAATTAAAGCTTCTGGCTGCTCTTTAAGCAGTATTGTTCTTAATAAGTTTGGGTTACCAAATCCGTCAATAGGCTTTATTACAAAGTCTTCAGACACCTTCATTGTTCTATAGTCATAGTGTTTTAAAGCGCAACCTAATTGAATAAAACTATATTTTTGTTTTTTTAATAAGCCTTCTATTAAATATTTTGACTGAACACCTACACCACTCGGAGAATAAGCGTGGTCTGATATTATTAGTATCTTTTTTTTATCTTTCATGTTTTACACGCAATGGCTTGTATCTTTAAACTCACAAAATTTACAAGAATTTCTATTTTTAAGATATAATTTTTTCTCAACGGACTTTATCATAGATCTAACTAATTTTTTAGACTTTTCTAAAGTTTTTGGTCCACTTGATACCTTTATAAGTTGACAAGACTTACCTACAGTCTTTACTTTTTTAAGCAAAACAAATCCGCATTGTATATCTTTCATTTCAATTTGATTTTTTGTTCCCCAAAAATATTTGTATAATACAACTTGTGCATGAACCAAAAAGTCTCTTTGTTTGTCAATAGACCAACCTCTCCCAGATGATGTTTTCCAGTCTATAATCCAATATTTGTATTTGTTTTTTTGAGGAACTTTTATTATACAATCAATATAGCCTTTAAACTTTGTGTTAATATTTTCAATAGATTCGTACAAAGCATCTTCTGCTGATACCAACTCCCATTCAGGAAATGTTTCGTCTAAAAATTCTGAAAGTGAAAGCAAACTTGCTTCAGCCCACTGTGTCCAGTCTTTTAACTTGTTATGCTTATAATTCCAACCTTGTAGTTTTGCTCTTTGTGTTTGTAGTTGTATGAAGTCTTCTGCGTCAAAACCGTGTTCATCCCATGATTGTTTAATTCTTTGCTTAGTTTCTTCTAACTTTAGTTCTTTTGTTTTAAGAAAATGCTCGCACGCATCGTGAATAATAGTACCATAATGCAAATGAGGGCTTTCTTCATAAGTTGATATCTTATCAATATATAGAAGCTTATGTCTCCAAGTACATTCTTTCCACTGTCTTATTTCAGAATAAGACACGTGTTCTTTCATAATAGTCATAATAACAGACCTCACTTTCAATTATATTATATGAAAGTAAAATACAGTTTATAACTTAATTAAATTATTAGATTTACATGACACTATAAATATTAATTACAGGATCAAATAAGTTACCTGATTCATCTTTGTGGAGAGTAACTCTTCTTGCATTGTCATAAGCTCGAACTGTCATTTTTAAAGATCTAGAACCAGACCAAGCATCAATAACAAATTTTCCTTCATAGTGGCCTTGCCCCTGTACGTTTTGATTTGTCTCATTTATTCTATAACCAGAGCCTAAAGAAACATACCCAGAACCAGAATTCATATTAAGTTCTATATACGTATTATTATCTGAATCAGGGTCGTTAAAATACTGAATGTTGTATTCATAAACAACTCTGTCAGCTCCTGCTTCAGGTGTATAAGATATTTCTGTGCCTGTTATATCTACTACACTTGAGCTTAGCACCTGTTCAGAAGATGAATTTTGCTGAAAGACTGTATTTTTAACTACGTTTTTATTTCTTGGAATATACAATAACCTTATCCTTTCAAAGATGAGCATGTAACAGAAGGATATAAATATTGATCTCCTGATACTGTACCTGAACCGTCCATAAAGTTTATTAACTTATGTAGCCCTATATCGTGTGAAGAACTTAACTTCTTGCCTTGTAGTTTTAACCTTCTATTGCCTTTCCAAATCGGCCTACTACCAGAAGTTGCAATGTCTAGCAAGAATTTAACACTACACGAACTTCTAGACCTTGTGTTAGCATGATCAGAACCTAAAAATACTTGCGTGTTTTGTCCCCAATCATACCAGCTACTTCCATTATCATCGCTATATATTAGTTTTGTATATAAATTAATCTGATTAGAGCCTGTAAAACCGTCTTTTGAATAGAAAAAAGTAAAGTCATACAAGACATATTCTGAAAAGCTTGCAGGTGTATAATCTATTTGCGTGTAATCAATATTTGTCCATGAATTATGAGTAAAATTATTTTGTGTAGACGGAGATGTTTCTTGTAAAATCTTTACATTTTCATAGAAAGTATTAGAAGCCAAAAAAGTCATATTTTTTCTTTCTTTTTATATTGAATAACAAATTACAACCGGATTGTATAATAAAGCATCATTAGCTTCATCTGCTGTTGGTGTTGTACAATTAACTAAAGATTTGTTAGTATTACTACCATTAAACGATCTACACTGTATGACTAAAGTTTTCTCACTAGACCAAGATAAAGAAGATACGTCTAATACAAATCTTAATGTAAAAATATCAGAAAACCTAACTGTATCAGTAGAGTGAGTTCCACCAAAAGAAGCACAATAATTATTATTATTTGCCCCTCCCACGTTTGCTACTGATCCTATATTTGCACCTATAAGTAGCTTAAATTCTAAACCGTTAGCATCATCTAAAAACCCATAAGAAGATATAAACTCGTATATTACTTTTGAAGATCCGCTCTCTGGGGTATACGATATTTGAGACCCGCTTAAATTTGCCCAAGTGGTATTTGCTTCTTGGTAATTAGAAACATTTGTTTTAATTACCTTGTAATTTTTTTTAGAATTTTCGTAATCTAATAAATAAGTCATAGTGTCTTCTCTAAGAATTTATATCTAAGTATTCTTAGAGAAAGTATTTTAAGCTAGAAATATTAGATGATTAACCAGTTTGTTCCGTCTGAAATGAGTGTTACTGAGCTGTATTGTGATGTTAGCACAAATGTTGCTGAACCATCAATTGTTTCTGAACCATTAGCGTCAACTGTAATATTAGCAGTTGCAAGTCTCTTAACATGAATCTTCTTGCCTGCAATACTCAAAGCTGTTGGTAAAGTAACTGTGTAAGCACTTGATCCTGTTGCTGTATAGATTACTTCAATTGCATTATATGTTGAAGCGTTTGAAGGCGTCAAAGAAAGAGTTGCTGTTGTTGAGACTGACTTTACTTCTGGAGGTAATTGAGATCCGCCGCCTGAAGCTGCGTCCCAAACTGCCTTCGATCCGTCCCACTTTAGGAATTGACCACTTGAAGGAGAATCTTGTCCAATCTTTGTAACGTTACCGCTAGCATCAATTGTTAATGCAGCAGTTCCGCCAGCTTCCTTAATAGATCCACCGTCATCAAGGATAATGTCTCCTGTTACTGTAACATTTCTATTAAACGTTGCATCACCAGCTTCTGATCCGTCAAGCGTTAACATGGTAATGTCTGAACTGTTGTCTGTTCCCTTAAAGATAATGTCTGTATCGTTACCTTGTGCATCAATTGTAATGTTACCTGAAGATGTTGCTAGTGTAACTGCTGCGTCACCCGTAGTCAGATCATCTGCTGCACCTGCACCAATATATGTCTTAACATCTGAAAGTGCAACTTGCTTCATTGTTCCCGCATCATTAATAATAACTCTATCTGCATCAACCAAAGTTGTTGAAGTAGCTGAAGTTCCTCCATCAAGTAAGTTAATTTCTGCTGCAGTTGCTGTTACTAATGTATTATTTAAGTATAATCCATACCCAGCTCCGTGGTCAATATTTACTTTTGACAATAGTGAGGTTCCATCGTTGATCGCTGATACGTGTAATCCACGAGTATTACTTGATGCTGGCCACGCAAGTATTGAAATCGTACCTGCTTCTGAACTGTCTGTAGGGTCTGATATCTTGCCATGAATATAACCGTAATCTTGGGAATTGCCAGCGCTGTCATAACCTTGAAAACGGATTTGACCTAATTTATCATGAGTTGCTGGAGAAGCACTTTCCTGTGTAAATGTTAAACGAGGACCAGCACTCGATGCGTTATTGCTTTTAAGTTGAAGCTGCGGATCGTGCGAACCTTCAGATCCTCCTAAATCAAAACGAAGACCATCATCTGGATCATGAGTTAATCTTACGTCTTGATCATTGCCAAAGTATATAACACTTGAATCACCAAGATATAAATCAGACCATTCAGCCGATGATGAACCTAAAGCGCGAAGATTTGCATCTGAAGGTAGCAATGATCCTCCTACAGTAACACTTGAGTTAAATGTTGCAGCACCAGCTGCTGAACCATCAAGTGTTAACATTGTAATATCTGAATTGTTGTCTGTTCCCTTAAAGATAATATCTGAATTGTTTGCCTGAGCATCAATTGTAATGTTACCTGATGAAGTTGCTAAAGTAACAGCAGCATCACCTGTTGTTATATCATCTGCAGCTGCACCGCCGCTTAAACCACTAACGAAATTAGCTTTTGTCATCTTTCTTAATGCTGTTGCTGAAGTGTCATAGATAAGTACAAGATCATCATCAGCAATAGATGTTTCTGCAGTTTGACCGGTCAAAACGTTAGCATTAACCATTGCAGTCTCAACAGCACCAGAAGCAATTGTAAGCGCGCCACCAGCTGCTACTGTAGCATCTCCACTAACGTCAGCAAAAACTGCGTCTCTTACAACGCTAAAGTCAGCTCGCTTTAATGTACCAGCATCAGAGATCATAAGCTCGTCTGTATCTGCAACAGCGCCCGTCATCTCAGTTTGACCTGAAATAGTGTTGTTATTAAGCATTGAACCTTCTACGGCATTAGCTGCAATTGTTAAAGCACCTGCATCAGAAGCTGTAGCATCTCCACTAATTGCTGAGTATACATACTTCTTGACTCTAGAAAGTGCTGATTTTCTATTTGTGCCTCCAGCTCCATCATCGACGACTAACAAGTCAGCGTCTACCAAGTCAGCACCAATATCTGTGCCGCCATCTAGATCAAGCGAAGAAAGAGCAACCTTGTTAGCAGTTGTAATTGCGTTAAGCTTAGAGTCTTCAATTGAACCAGCAAGCATTGCGTTTGTAATTCCTGAAGCCTTTACTCTAATTGCATCTGAGCTAACTTCGATTGAGCTGTCATCTACAGCTACATTGAGTGTATTACCACTCTTTGTTAAAGCTGAACCTGCAGTAATATCTCCTGCTCCACTAAATTGTGTAAATGCTAAAGATGTAGAACCTAAAGTAATTGATCCGTCTGTAGTCAATACAAATCCCGCATCAGCGTTTGTTGTTCCTTCTTCTACGAATACGTATGCGCCCTTAGCAACTTCTGCATTTGCATCAAAGTCAACTGCACGTGTTGGAGCGCCAGAAGCGTTAACAGTATAGATACCATTTTCTGAAGCTGTTGACTGATTCTTGATAAGAATTCTATCACCAGTTGCCAAAGTTATTCCGTCAACTGTTTGACTATTAGCAAAAGCTGAAGCTAGTGTTCCGTTTGCTGTCGTAGCAACTCTTACGGCATCTTTTGCTGAAAGACCTTGCGCTACAGAGTCTACATAACTCTTTGTTGCAGCATCACCATCTGCTGTAGGCGTTGCTAGTCCAGTGATCTTCTGGCTGTTCATTGCTAGCGCAGCTGCTTGACCTGAAAGTGTTAAGCTTGTAAATGTAGGACTGTCACCAGTGCCTAAGCCTAATGAAGTTCTTGCAGTATTAGCACTTTCGTAAGCAAAAGCACCAGAACCTGTAGCTACAATAAACTGACCGTCAGAAGCTGGTGCACCTAGCGTTTCAAGGTCTACGAAAATTGCATTGTTCATCTTAGCTGCTGCAATTGAACCAGCAAGCATGCCATTTTCAACAGAAGTTGCTGCAATTGTCAAAGCTCCACCAGCAGCAATTGTTGCGTCTCCGCTAACATCGTTAAATACTGCGTCTCTTACAACACTAAAATCAGCTCTCTTTAATGTTCCTGCATCAGAAATTAGAAGTTCATCAGCATCGGCGACGTCACCTGTCATCTCAGTTTGACCTGAAATAGCATTATTATTAAGCATTGAACCTTCTACAGCATTCGCTCCAATTGTTAAAGCGCCACCTGCTGCGATTGTAGCATCACCTGAAATGTTTGCAAAGATTGCGTCCTCAAGATTTGAGAAAGTAATCTTCTTTTCTGAACCATTATCTGAGAAAACAAAATGATCTTGTGTTTGATGGAGACCTGTACCGCCTAAAGCACTGTATCCATCAATATCTAAGCCGCCACCAGCAACTTGTGCATCAACATATGCTTTAATTGATTGCTGTGTTGCAAGCTTTGTAGCGCTGTTTGATGACATATTATCTTCGTCAAGAATTGCTGTGCCTGAAACGCCTGTATTTAGAACTGGGCTTGTTAATGTTTTGTTTGTTAAAGTTTGTGAACCTGCAAGAGTTGTAACTGTACCGTCAATAGTTAACTGGCCGCTTGAAGCACTTAAACCTGTTCCTGCAACACCTGAAACAAGATCAGCAATTGATTCTTTCTTTGAAGCATTACTATCATTAGCATCAACAATAACAATGCTGTCACTGGCAACGTCAACAACTGCAGCAGTTAATTCATTAAGATCTAATGCTAATGAAGTTGTAGCTCCTAGAGCAACTGGGCCGCCGCCTGAAAGACCGTTTCCTGCTGTAACTGTAACAGCTGAATTTGATAATTTAGCATTTGCAATAGAACCAGCAAGCATTGTATTTGTAACTGTCCCTGTATCTCCAGAACCTACCAAAGTACCAGTTGAAGTAGGTAATGTAAGAGTTACGTTGCCACTATAGCTTCCATGTGCTGCAGATTGTAATTGAGTATAGTGTGCATTGCCAACTTCACAATAAAGTTTAATATTAGAAACTGAGCCACTATTCTTTACAGCAATTGATCCACTTTCAATATCAATACCAGAGGTTCCATCAATTCTAACTACACCTGAGCCGTTAGGAGTAAGAGTAATATTACCATTAGATGCTGAAGTAATATCTTTACCATTGACATCTAAAGCTCCACCGAGTTGAGGCGTTGTATCTTCTACAACATTAGAAATACCACCCGTATTATTTGTCCAGCTAAGATTTCCGCTACCGTCTGTTTTTAGAACTTGATTAGCTGAACCGGCAGACGTAGGTAAAACTAAGTCATAATTAGCGTTAAGTGAAGAAGAAGCTTTTAATCCGACATAGTTTGCAGCATTATACCATATTTCTAATTTTCCGGGTTGACCTTGATTAATTATTCTAACGGCAGCATTTGCAACCCCTGGAGAAGTCATAAAGGTAATGTGGCCAGTTGCACCGCTATACGCGCCGATTGCATTACTATTAACATCTAAGTTGCCACCAAGTTGTGGCGTTGTATCTTCTACAACATTTGAAAGACCTCCACCACCAAGACCACTTACAAAGTTTGCCTTTGTCATCTTTCTAAGCGCACCTGAAGCAGAAGTATCTGAGATTAGAATAAGATCATCGTTTGCAATAGAAGTCTCAGCAGTTTGTCCTGTAATTGATGCAGAAGAAATAGTTAATGCGCCGCCTGCTGCTACTGTAGCATTTCCAGAAATATCATTAAATATTGCATCTCTTACGACACTAAAGTCCGCGCGCTTTAATGTACCACCATCAGATATTAAAAGCTCATCAGCATCTGCAACATCACCGGTCATCTCAGTAGATCCCGGAATATCAACTGCAAGTGTATTTCCTGTCTTTGATAAACCACTACCAGCAGTAATTTGTCCTGCACCAGTGAACTGAACAAATGTTAAACTGTGAGTACCCACAGTGTCAGCGCTGTCGTTAGTTGTACATACAAACCCGTTGTCAGCATTAGTAGATCCTTCTTCTACAAAAACAAAGACGCCTGCAGCTTCTGAAGAAGCTGCCATATCAGTTGATCTTGCTGGAGATGCACCTGCAATATAAATACCGTTTTGTGATGCAGTCGACTGATCTTTAACTAAAACTCTGTCGCCATCTGCTAGAGTAACACCATCAATAGAATCTCCAACGTTTAATGCTGTTGCTATTGTAATGTTTGCTGTTGTTGCAACTCTTACAGATGCCTTGACGTCGAGCCCTTGTGAAGCTTGATCAACATATTGTTTTGTTGCAGCATCATTTGCTGAAGTTGGTGCTGCTAGATTTGTTATCTTTTGTGAGTTCAAGCTTAAAGCAGAAGCCTGAGCGCTAGGAGTCAAAGTTGTAGCATGAACATTTGCCCATTTCTTAGCACTTGTTCCTAGCGTGCCACTATTATCGACCTTTGGTACTAAATTTGCCATTAATTAATATCCTTTTGATTTGTAAATACGTTACTATATATTATATATGTTATGTTTTTGGCGTAATATCATTATTTGAATCTAATTCAAAATTAGAATCTAAATTTGTTAAAACGCTCACGGGCGGGCTTATTGTAAGCACACCAGAAGAATTTGTTGTTGCAACATCAATCAAAAATATTCCTGTGCCATTTCTCAGATCATCTTGAAGAATATAATCATCTCCACTTTTTACAAAGACGCTACCGTCACCTGCTACTTTAGTTGTTGTTGCAAATGCATTGTTATTTTCATCAACATTTATTTTTTTTATGCCTGTAGACATTGTTTAATCCTTTTTTAAATTATTTCCCAA
>MDTB01187799.1_pt1 | contig 11693 bp, 8 predicted proteins | sample 811161 | NCBI WGS metagenome assembly MDTB01 (sample SAMN05326650, study PRJNA326480) | marine metagenome | isolation source: seawater | place: Mediterranean Sea | collected 2009
GGCAAATTAATTGGAATTCCCCCTCAAACAGCGGTAGGTTTTGACTTAGATAACCATTTAAATTCTCATTATTAAGTCGTGATTATAACACAACCACCCGGTTTGCCTTGCTCAATTAGCTCATGGGCCTCAACTAAATTAGACAGGGGAAGCACAGCGGCAATCCGATGTTTGAATAATCCCTTTGCCAGCATATCGTTGGTGTCATTTATAGCCTTCTCTTTAGCTGATTCAGGCATCGCGTAAACGATAATCATCCGTACTGTAAGATCCATGTACATCATTTGCAAAAACGGGATTTCAGGCTGTTTAATGGCGGTCGATGAGTAGGTGGCAATGGTTCCGCTGACTCCGATACATTTTAGTATCTCCGGCAAGTTGGCGCCAAACTCAACATCAATCACTCGCTGAACCTTTTTGTTGTCCGTCAAATTTAAAATTTCATTACCCCATCCTGGTACCTTATGGTTGACGACCGCAAATGCGCCAAGTTCATAACATAGTTTTTCATCTGCTTCATTGCTGGCTGTAGCAATTATCTTTGCTCCCGCCATTTTTGCCCATTGAATTGCGTAATAGCCGACGCGACCCGCACCGCCCGTTACCAGGACCAACTGCCCATCGATATCACCATCCGAATGGACACATCTATGTGCGGTCATAGCTGGTATTCCAAGGCAAGCTCCCACATTAAAGTCGGCTTTGTCGGGAAGACTTGGGGCTCGTTTAGAATCCAAGGCGACGTATTCTGCCGCCGTGCCCAAAGAACGTGCAAACTGAGCCTGATATACCCAGACCCTCTCTCCGATCCTATCGCGCGAAATACCTTGACCCACTGCTTCAATGACGCCCGCTCCATCACTATGGGGTATAACGGGACCATCGTCTAAGAGATTAGGAAACGCGCCAGCCCGTTTTTTAACGTCAGAGGGGTTTACACCGCTTGTTTTTAACTTCACTAGAACCTCTCCGGGTCCCGCCTTGGGCTTCGCCTGTTCACCGATTTGAATCACGTCTTTGGCATCTCCAAACGTTTCGAACCATGCCGCTTTCATATTTCTCTCCTATCCAGAAAATTTTTCTGCTTTATAGTCAAACCAATTGGACAATCCCTCAGTGTGACCGTCAAGCGAGATTGCTTGCCCTGATATATGCCTACCCGCTCTTGAACACAGAAATAAGGCCATTTGTGCGACATCATCCGCCTCGACAAAAACTCTCAATGAATTTTGCCTTAGATACACCTCGCGAATATTGTCTATGGTTGTATCTCTTTGTCTGGCGTCATTAGCAATCACATTCTCTATTCTAGGACCATTTACGCTGCCGGGACATATCGCATTTACTCTCACTCCAAATGGCCCCAGCTCCATTGCCCAGGTTTTGGTTAGGCCGATCATGGCCCATTTTGACGCCACGTAAGGAGATCGAAGGGGAAAACCAAATAATGCAGCCGTGGACGCTATGTTTACCATAGAGCCACTAGAGGTTTTTAGAAAAGGGGCAGCTCTCCTGGACACATAAAAAAAACCATTGAGATCCACATTCAGTGTGTTTGTCCAGTCTTCTGGATCAATATCCTCAAGCGCTGCCGTCGGGCCTGCAATTCCGACATTGTTGACCACCACATCAAGCCGCCCATACAACGACTCTATATCCTCATAAACTTTATCAACGTGATCTAGATTAGAGACATCCGCCAGTGTTGAACTTATTTTGGGCGTCTCATTTTCTGCTGACTTCAAAGCGTCTTTGGAGACATCACAAATATGAACGCGGGCGCCTGCGGAGACAAATGCCTGAGAAATTGCCCACCCAATTCCGGATGCTCCGGCCGTTACCAGCACAGTTTTATCAGATAGGTCCATAATAAATTTATCGCCCCAAGTTGTTTTTTATGATCTGCCCGTCTTTCATGACGAACACAGGATTCTCAAGTGCTTCAATGGTTTCGAGGGGGTTGCCTAGCACCGCAATTATATCAGCGAGTTTGCCGACTTCTATACTACCGATTCGATCATCCCACTGTAGTAGCTCGGCACCTACAATGGTACCAGCTTTGATGGCGGCCATGGGAGTCAATCCTGCCTCGATCAGCGTTGCGAATTCTCGAGCGCAAACTGTGGATTCAACCATAGGACCGCAAAGGTCCGAGCCTACCGCGATCTTGACTCCCGATCGATGTGCTTTGCCGATTAGTTGTAACCACGAATCCCTGAACGATAAATAAAAATCATCATTCTTTGTTTGCGCTCGTAACTTGCCGCTGAAAGCATAATAATCTCCGACATAGATTGTCGGGACTAAAAATGTGCCGTGCTTGACCATCAACTCGATCGATTTTTGGTTAATAAAGCTGCCGTGCTCAATCGATCGAACCCCAGAAATAATCGCCTGATTTATGCCTTCTGTTGCATGAGCATGGGCAGCTACTGGAACGTTTTGTCGTTTAGCTTCTTTCACCGCAGCTTTGAGCTCCTCAGGGCTGAAAGAGACATTTTTAGGATGATCGCCCACTGACATGAAGGCCCCAGTGACCATGATCTTAATCCAGTCGGACCCATATTTAATTTCTTGTCGAATTGCTTTGCGAATTTCGTCTACCCCGTCAACGATTAACCCATCTGCAATCACATTTTGTTCGGGCGATAGATAATTAATATCACCCCCCCCGCCAGTTACTGAAATGTAATGGGCGGCTCCACTTAAACGCGGACCCCAAAATACCCCCTCCTCAATAATGCGCTTTAGATCGTGAACAGCATAATAGACATCTGCGTCACCCATTACTCGAATGGTGGTCCAACCCGCAAGCAGTAGGTTCTGGAGGTTGGATAAACCGAGAAGAGCTTTATATGCTGAGGAAGCTTCTAGGTGAGCATTTTGGTAATCATGCTTGTAGATCATAGGGTGCTCATGGGCGTTAATCATTCCTGGCATTAAGGTTGTGCCTGGGAGTGCAATTTTTGGCAAGCTGGAGGGTATCTGATCTGTGTTGACTATTGCCGAAATTTTTTTATCCTCTATTAATACTGCCTTGCCCTCGATTCGGGTATCCGTCACACCGTCTATGAGGCCATCAGCTACAAGCGCATATCTTGTTTTGGACTCACAAAATGCACTTTGATGAACGCCGGTGAAAAATATGCAAGCTAGTATAAGTTTCCGAAAAAAATTAACCGCACTAAAGCTGGGTAGAGGCATTTAAAGAAATCTGAAATTTGTTGGAGTGAGCGAAATTTTAACACAACGATTGAAGAACATTCTGATTTAGTGCCTCGCTTCAAATGCATTGACAGTATCGTCACTTGAAGTTAGAGGCCATCGCCCTGCGAAAACAGTCTAATTGCATTGCCCTTGAAATAAAGCTAGATTGGATACCTTTGACACAACAGACATACAGTCATTAATCAACTTTTAGCTTTTTAGCGACGAGGTGGTGGAAGTGGATCACAAAGATCCTAAAGCAATGTTCTACACGGCGCTAAGTTTGCTCAGAGGCGGCCAGCAAGAGGAAGCTGAGTCTCTGTGCAGAGATTGGCTCTTGCTTGAACATAGAAATATAAACTTTTTATCGTTACTTGCAACGATACTGATTCGAAAGAATCAGTTTGAGGAGGCTGAAAAACATTTGAAAGTCGTAACGGATATTTCTCCCGGGTATCCAAATGCATTCGAGGACCTTGGTACAGTTGTTTTAAATCTTGGCAGACGAGAGGAAGCTTTGATTTATCTTCAGAAGGCGATTAAATTGAATCCAAAGGCCGCGAGTGCCTTTTTTAAGTTAGGTGGTGCTTTAAAAAGTTTGGGGAGACATGAGGCAGGTGATGCGGCCTTGAAACATGCGTCGGAGCTTTCACCGTTGCAGGCAAAACTTGACAACGCAACGAGACTTTTTGCCGAAGGAAAGTTCAGAGAATCGGAAAAATTAGCTAAGGAAGTCCTTTCCGAAAAACCTCGCGATGTAAATGCAGCACTGTTGCTTGCCCGAATCGCCTTGAACGCGCGCGCATATGCGGATGCAGAGCAATTATTGCGAAAAATTTTGGAGATAGCACCGCGGTTTACTGTAGCTTGGCATGAACTGGGTGTCGCTTTAAAGGAGCAAGGAAAAGAAATGGAGGCGGCTTTAGCTCTGGAGTCATCGCTTGAGCATGATCCCAACAATCCAACCTCGCACTATTATTATGCGGCCGCGCTCGCCATGGCAGGGAAAACGGAGGAGGCTAGGGATTCATATCAGCAAGCTGTAACACTTGATCCAAATCAAGTAGGCGCTTTCCTCGGGTTGGGTCATGTTTTAAAAACATTGGGCGATCAAGATGGAGGTATTGCAGCTTACCGCAGAGCTATTGAGTTGAAACCGAATTTTGGTGAAGTTTATTTTAGCCTATCTAATCTTAAAACATTTCGTTTCTCGGATTCCGAGATATCTGAAATGGTAAAGCGTATAGAGGACACATCTCTTTTGCCAGAGTCAGTTGTCCATTTTGCCTTCACTTTGGGGAAAGCCTTGGAGGACAGAGGCGAATATGATAATGCTTTTGACTACTATGCTAGGGGTAATGAGGAATATCGAAAGATGATTTCTTATGATCCTGTCCAGACAGCAGTGTCGCATAAAAAAATTAAGGAAACATTTCAGACCGACTTTTTTGATAGGGTATTAGAATCCGGAACTGGAGCAAAAGACGCTTCGCCAATTTTTATTGTTGGGCTGCCAAGATCGGGATCAACTCTATTGGAGCAGATTCTAGCCAGTCATAGCCTCGTTGATGGGACGAGTGAATTGCCGGATCTTGGTATCGTCTCTCAGATGGTAACTGACAAGAAAAAAGGACGATATTTTCCTAGCGGATTGCTTGAAATGTCTGATGATGAATTGACTGGCTTGGGGAAACATTATTTGGAACGGGTCGATCAGCATCGTCGAGGGGCACCATTTTTTACAGATAAGATGCCCAACAATTTTGCGCATATTGGACTTTTGCAGGCGATTTTACCAAGAGCGAGGATAATAGACGCCCGTCGTCACCCTCTCGATAGCTGCGTTGGATGTTTCAAACAGCATTTTGCCGCGGGACAAACGTTTACTTATGATATGTTCGAGTTAGGCGAATTTTATTTAGAGTATGATGGTTTAATGAGCCATTGGAACGATCATCTCCCGGGAAAAATACTCAGAGTACAATATGAGGACGTGGTGTCTGATCTCAAGTCACAAGTCAAAAGAATTCTGGATTTTTGTGAGCTACCTTTTGAAGATAGTTGTTTAAATTTTCATCAGACAAAAAGATCGGTGAGAACTGCCAGTTCGGAGCAAGTCCGTCAGCCGATTTATAAAGGATCAATGAATACTTGGCAGCGTTTCGACAAGCAGATAGAACCATTGAAAGAGATTCTAGACTCTTTGCTAGATTCAAAAGATCCAACGCGGATCGTTCGCTGATGGTTAATCATTTACCCCTTTTGATCGTCACATCCGTTGTTAGGGGCAGCGAGAAAGGGCAAAGTCATGGTGGAGTCTATACCATCGATTTCAATAATCGAAAAGCCGAACAACATATCGACTGGAATACTGGAGAAATTGATTTTTCAGGCCGAGGATGGGATCGCGGTCTGCGTGGCATAGAATTTTTCAATAGCCAAGTTTGGATAGCGGCTAGCGATGAACTATTTTGTTATAGCCGAAACTTTGAATTGCTGGAATCTTTTAAAAATCAATACCTAAAGCATTGCCATGAAATTAGTCGTCGCGATCACTTACTATTTCTTACCTCAACCGGGTATGACTGTCTCCTTGTGTTTAATCTTAAAACCAAAAGTTTTGTTTGGGGACTGTACATTTCTAAGAATGGAGATAAATGGGTGGGCCAGCGATTTGATCCTTTAGCACTGGGTGGTCCTCCATTCTCAAACCACTTCCATATAAACATGGTGCACGTTGAACAGAGCGGAGTTTATTTCAGTGGACTGCATACTCACGCTTTGCTTCGGTTGACGTCGGACATCAGCATTATTCCAGTTTGCACCTTGCCGGAGGGAGTCCACAATGCAAGACCATTTCTTGATGGGGTTATATTTAACGACACCAATAGCGATGCTATTCGTTTTGTGAGCAGAAGCAACGACTCACTTGTTTTTAAAGTGCCTACTTACCCTTATGATGAGCTAGAATTTAATGGTGTGGACGATAGTAAAGTGGCGCGACAAGCGTTTGGTCGAGGACTATGTGTGATGAACGATCGGTTCATTGCTGCAGGCTCATCTCCATCGACAATTAGTCTCTACGATAGAGTGCTAAGAGCGCGCGTGGGATACGTTAACCTAACTATGGACATTAGGAACGCGGTTCATGGCTTGGAGGTATGGCCTTACGATTAGCACCATATAATTTTCAATTTACGGGTCAAGGCACGTTTCACGCGCCTTGACCTCATTTTAAAAACTCCGACGAATTGAAAAACTGAAGTTTCTGGGGCGTATCACGATGTCGGCTGCGCGGCCATAGTAGTGATCAAAGTCCGAAGGATCCCTGTAGACAATACCTCGTTCGTCGGTGATATTGTTGATGGTCAGTTGGGCCCTCCAATCACCATTCCCATAACCCAAAATCACATCAGTTACGCTATAGTCGCCGCCCTTTAAACGAGGTTCTACGGGACCTTCATCTTGCAATCGATTGAAAGACTCGCCATTGTGGCTATGTTGAACTCTGAGAGTACCCTCTCCTCCTCCAAACAGATCCATATTTGTCCCATATTCCAGATAAAAGGAGTAAGCTAAATCGGCAAACATAGGCAACTGAGTGTTTGAGGCAAGCCCTACTGATGCTACCCCTCCCGCAAACCTGGGGTCTGGAAACTCGCCATCTCCACTAACAACCGCTTCATCAATCTTAGTGATATTAAAGCCCAATTGTAAGCCTTCACTCATCTGAGCTTTCATGTCTAAATCAATGCCCTTGACTGTCGCGGTGCCCACATTTACTACAACATCTTGAAACGGCTGATTTCGACAGTAAGCCGCATCGGCATCTGGCAATGTACATGGACCTGATTCTGCGGGTGACGACGAAATGCTGTTGCTTGGATCAGTAAGCTCTAATTGAACGTCTTTCCATTTCATATCGTAAATGGTTGCGTTGACTTGCATCTTGCCGCCCATAAAAGTGGACTTCAATCCAAATTCTTTATTTTCAACAATATCAGATTCATAAGTTAAAGGAAGGGATGGAGTTCCCCTGCCTCTATTAATCCCACCCGCACGGTAGCCCTCAGAGTAGAGTGCGAACACCATTACGTCATCGGATATGTCAAATTGCAAGCCATACTTTGGCATAAAGCCATCATCTTTAACGCTCCTATCTGGGATCCGCTCGCAGCACCAATAAGGCATTCCTGGCCCAGTGGGCGTTGATGGGAGCCCAGGATTACCCTCCGGTTTCTCCATAAAATAGGTCATATCCCTCTCGACTTCATAATAGCGGCCCCCAATTAGCAGCGACAGACGGTCGGTAAGACTATAATCAAGCTCACCAAACACTGCTTTATCTGTTCGATCTATGCCCTGTGCAGAATGCCACCAAGCGTCCGTGGCTGAAATTGTGCCAGTGTCATAAGAGGTTGCAAGACCTCGCCAGTAGTAAGCTGCTCCGGAGTCGTTGTATCCATCAACATACGATTTGAAATCCCAGTACTCCTCATTTTCGTTGTAAAAAACGCCAGCAGTCCAGCTCAGTGTGGCCCCGCTGCCAGTGAGCCTCGCCTCAAACGTCGTAGCTTCATTTTTCTGATCGTTGACTAGATATCCGGTTGGTTCACTGCCAAGATCATAGCTTGCGTATCCGCCATAGACTCCAAAAGTGTACATGTAATAAGCGGTATAAGTCTGTGTATCATGATGATACATGGTTTCCCGATCATAATAAGAGCCCGCCACAGTAAGCTGAGCAAATCCCAAGTCCCCCTCAACCACTAGACTCATTTGCTCCCAATCATCTTCCCTGAATTCGTCTGCAAATTTGACTGTCTTTAAATCTCCCACTCCAGGATCGTAATCATTAAACCCTCCTGCCTCGAGTTTTTGAAAGTTTGCAGAAACCGTAGCTGACCAATTGTCTGATAGGAACCACTTTGCTGCTGCTCGACCCCCACTCCATTCTATCTTATTGATATCGTCCTCAACGAAGCCTGCATTAGTCTTTGTGCCTCCAAGGCCGGAAGCTTCGTCATAAACTGTAACTCCAGCGACACTGTCTATAAACCCACCATCCTCCGCACTGAAAGCCGACAGCCGGACAGCAAACTTTTCGTTAATCGGAATGTTGATAGTTGCATCAACATCATAACCCGTGTCGCCATTTGAAACAGTTGACATTCCCAAGCCCACGTTTCCACTGAATTCAGATGGATCTGGCTTGTTAGTTATAACCCTAATAGCACCGGATTGAGACGAGGCGCCGTAGAGTGTTGCCTGAGGTCCAGAGAGCGCCTCGATACGCGCGAGGTCTATTGGATAAATATCTGGCGCCATACTTGATACCGTCATTGGCTGTTCATCGAGGTAGATTGATGCGCTTGGGTCAACCAGATAACCCCCCCCATCGCTAATACCTCTAAAAATAATATCATTTTGTCCGGGCGTAGTTGAAACGACATTCAAGCTGCCGATGAATCTAGAGAAGTCCTCTAGTGTGGTAATTCCTTGTTCCTGCAGCTCATCTCCTGTGAGGCTGTTTATCATCATCGGGATGTCTTGGGATGATTCTGCTCGCTGGCGAGCCGTTACGATGATCTCTTCGAGGGTGGCTTCCTGACCAATGGACAACGGCGCGCCCGCCATGCCAAGTGCGGCCGAGATTGACGTTACCAAAAGTTTTCTCTTGAAGAGTTTTTCTGGTTTTGATTGGTTCCACTTTGCCATTGAATATCTCCGTTATGGGTCATGAGTCTCAAACTCTCAGATTTTACGATACACATTTGCCATTTCAAGCAACTTCACGCTATAGATTGGTAAGCCTAGCGACAACAGCATAAGTGATTTTGCATCGGAGGTAAACATTCCTAGTAAATTTTCTGATTGACTTTAGGTTAACTGATTAGCAATCGATCAAAAGTAAAGTCAGGCCTTGAGACCGGCCCGGCGGATCGTCTGTTTGTTTGTTGTCGTCATCCGCTTCCAGTTTTATCTAAGCTGGATCATAATTGCATTTACCCAATGAGATAAGCCAACATTTGCTCTTCTTTTATTAAGGAGTTCTCATGAGAATTTCAGCATCGATTGCATTTTTCGTCTCTCTGCCACCTCTCACCTGGATTAAATTGGTGGTGTACTCGCTACTATGCATCAACTTTGTGTTTTATGTCAGAGATGACTGGGTGATTGCCGGGCATACCCTGCATGCCGGGAGCACATTTTTGCAATGGACAAGTGCCTACAATACGACGATCGACGAAATTGCATGGTTACTCCTTTTGTTGCTGTTTGAGATGGAAACGCACCTGTTATCGGGAAGAGATCTGTCTCGAACATATGAGATCCTATCTCTAACCGTTCGCCTATGTTGTTACGTTGTTTTAGCCCATACTCCTTACGCTTATGCAAATACTGTCTACGATTTAACACAAGCCTCCATTATTGACGGGGTGACTGAATTATGCCAACTTGCTGATCAAAACTTATCCTACGCATATAACCTGGTTTACACAAAAATTACCAATGAAAATTGTAATGAACTCTCGAGTGCAACAGAATTTTTTTTGAATGATCCACCTGACCATCTTATCGTTCAGGACGAAGCTGCATTGGCTTTAGAGACGCGATCAGCTTGGGTTGATTTAGCTGAATCAATCACATGGTTGTTAATCCTGTTTAGCATAGAAGTGGTAGTCTGGCTCCAGGATAGGGATGTTACAAGCGGTCTGTTTATTCGAGTTGCAAACATGGCGAAGGTGCTTCTCTACTCACTTTTATGGTTCGCGATAGGCTACTGGATTTATTTTGGCCATTATATGTTTGCTTGGGACGAATTCGTATGGATTGTGGGTTTCGTAGCAATAGAAATGAATGTTGTTGAGTGGCGCAAGGACATTGAGGAGCCGTCTTGAAGCGAGGGTCGAAACCTTTGGATTTGCAAATTGTTAGTACTTCGTTACATTTAGTTCAAGAATGGATTTTTAGGAATACAGAGCATGTCAACGTTAGTTCACGGTTTCGTTAAATCGGTTTTTTTAGGTATCCAGGGAGAGCGTCTTGTTAAACAGGAGAGAGGCTTTCTGCAAGCAGAGATGGATGGGTTTTTAGGTGATCGCCACGCTTCTTTCCAAAGGAAGGCTTGGAACGCTGGTGATAAGCAGCGCAAAGGTACCATCCGCAGAAACGAGCGTCATTGGTCGGCGGTTTCTCAAGCGGAGTTGGAGTTCATGTCTCGGGAAATGGATCTCTCTGAGGTGCTTAACGCTGGGAGTATTGGTGCGAATTTATGTTTTGCAGGGTTGCCCAGTTTTTCTTTGATCCCCAAGGGTAGCACCTTTAAATTTCCCTCTGGTGCGGAGTTACTAGTAGAAGAATATAACCCTCCATGCCTCGATATGGGAAAGGAATTGGCATCAAAATACCTCACAAATTCTGGTAAACCTATTCACGACACTGCGTTTGCGAAAGCCGCTCAATATAGTAGAGGCCTGGTCGGAGTGGTGGAGGTGCCCGGACTAATAAAAGTCGGTGATGAGGTCGAGGTTTTCATTTATAAACCGCCAGACTGGATGCAAGGTCACGAAAATCCCTGGATGGCTTGATGAGACTGTAATCGCCGCTTATCCAAACAGCGGGAAGAAGAAGGGCCCGGTGCTATTAAAACGTCATGATAGCAACCGTTCACTTCCGCTGTTCTGTTGGGCGAGGATTACATACCTCTTAGACCTCGTTTCTGGAGGGCCTTGGCAATTACTATGCGCTGGATCTCGCTGCTACCCTCCCAAATTCTGTCGACTCTAACTTCCCTGTAAAAACGTTCCACTGCATTGTCTCTGCGGTAACCGCGCCCGCCCCATATTTGGAGGCAGCGGTCAGCCACGCGATTGGCCATTTCCGTGGCATAAAGTTTTACCATTGAGCACCGAATATGGAGACCCTTAGGATCATCTCCCCGATCATGCGCTGCTGCTGCCTCGTGCACCATGAGCCTGGATGCCCAGAGCTCGGTGGCGCAGTCAGCTAGGGCAAACTGCGTTGCTTGTTTGTCTATTAGATACTCTTCCTGAATCCTTCGTTGCGACGCCCATTCTGTTGCCTCCTCGATCATTCTTCTCGCGGCACCCAGCATTCTTGCGGCTATAGTTAATCGTTCATGCCGGAACCAATTCCGACTGTAAGTCATGCCCTCGCCTTCCTCTCCGATACGGTTTTCCTCTGGCACAAACACGCGTTCAAACTGATATGTTGGATGATGCGATGGAAAGGTATGCGAAAATAGCGGGTTTTCAATCATTGAAATGCCGTGTGAATCTTTATCTATGAAGAACAATGCATCTTCCCCGCTTTCCAACCTGGCTTGAAGGAAGAAAAAATCGGCCAAATTAGCTGTAGTAACAAACCATTTTTCGCCAGAGATTTCATAGCCACCGTTACGACGTATCGCCGCAGTTTCCACCACTTCATGAGATCCTGATTCAGACTCAGTTATTGCGTAA
>MDTB01154411.1_pt1 | contig 11691 bp, 7 predicted proteins | sample 811161 | NCBI WGS metagenome assembly MDTB01 (sample SAMN05326650, study PRJNA326480) | marine metagenome | isolation source: seawater | place: Mediterranean Sea | collected 2009
ACACCAACAGGAGATGATGAGATAAAACTTCAATACAAAGTTTTTAACAACACTTCTTATGGAGAGTACCCTGTTGGGAATAACTTTGGGGCAGTTATTCATGGTATTTACACAACAGTTGGAATTGAGAACTATAATGGTCAAGTTGGTCTAGAATATACACATGACAATCAGTATCCTTTAACGTCAATGATTCTCGATGATGAAACATCTCTGTTTATAACAACAAGGCTTTCAGGGTCAGTGCCTATTTCAATTGCACATCAGCAGTATCCATTTGAAATGCCTTATTCAGGTTCTAGTATTTCGTTTGATGCTACAGTTAGTTCTAATACTGGCAGTATGAACAGCGTGCTTTTTAACTACAACCTAGGTCAAGGTTGGCAGTCTTCTCAAATGACAAGCTTTAGCGGAGATAATTATAATTTTATTCTTAACGGAATTGATAGTGGAACAGCAATCAGTTATTTCTTTGAAGCAGAAAACTCTGATGGAGAGCAACTAGTATATCCTCAGTCGGGAACAGAAGATCCATTCTTCTTTGTATATGGGGAAATGCCGGAGATATACTCATCAAACTTTGAATCTTCTTCAGATGGATGGAGTATAGGAGATCTAGATGATGATGCAGAAACAGGCATATGGATAAGGGCAATCCCTAATGGTACAACTTATGATGGAATTCCAGTCCAAACCTCAAGCGCAAACAGCGGCCAATACTGCTATGTTACTGGGAATTATACATCCAATAACCCATCTGCAGGAGATGATGATGTAGACGAGGGTAAAACAACACTATTTTCTCCAGTTTATGACCTTTCAAATTATAGCTATGGTTTAGTTAGTTATTATAGATGGTATACCAATGAATTTGGAGCAGCTCCAGGTGATGATTATTGGCTTGTCTATGCCTCAAACGATGCTGGAAATTCATGGGTTGAAATTGAAAGAACAAATCAGTCAGAAAATAGCTGGACGAAGAAAACTCTTTTTATCTCAGATTTCCTAGGCCTAACAGATCTAATGCAATTTAAGTTTATTGCCTCTGATGATGGCGAGGGGTCTCTTGTAGAAGCTGCTATTGATGATTTCCAGATAAGAGGTGCATCAATTAGTTATTCCTATCAAGATGGAGATGTTAATAATGATGGAATTCTAAATATACTTGATATTTTATCAATAATTAATATCACATTGGGAGATGTAGTGCCAGAACCACTTGAAGAAGGTGCGGCGGATGTAAACAATGATAGTATAATAAATATTCTTGATATCATTGTTTTAGTTAATTTAATTTTAGGATCTTAAATTAAATTAACAAATTCTAAATATTTTCTTGTCGATCTTATTTCCCATACTACCCTATTTGCTGGTTTTGATATTAATTATTTTATTGGGAGTGATTGAAAAGTATTATCACTCTCTTGCTCTAAACAAAACTCCTATTCGTGTTCATGTTAATGGAGCTAGAGGGAAGTCTAGTGTCGTTAGGCTGATATCAGCAGGTTTGAGAGAGGGGGGGAAAAGGGTATATGCCAAGGTTACAGGGACATCTCCAAGAATAATTGATGAAAATGGTAATGATATCAATATTCACCGATTCAAATCTGCTTCAATAGGAGAGCAAATAAAAATAATGAAATTTTTTTCAAAGAAGAGTTTAGATGTTGCTGTCTTTGAATGTATGGCTGTTAATCCGCAGTACCAATGGGTTTCAGAACATGAAATGATTAAGTCAAATATAGGGGTAATTACAAACGTCAGGCCTGATCATTTAGATGAAATGGGGTTAACTGAAGATCAGATAGCATCTTCATTATCCAATACAATTCCGTACAATGGAAAGTTTATTTCAAACGATAGAAGGTATGATGGTTTTTACAGCGAAATTTCGACTCAAAGAAATTCATCTTTTTTGCCGGTTCATAGAGATGAATCTATTGCGAAAGAAATGGATAGATTTACTTATTTAGAGCATGAAGAAAATGTTTTAACTGCTTTAAAAGTTTGTAAAGAACTTGGCGTTGAAAAATCTGTAGCTATTGAGGGTATGGTGAAGGCAAAACCAGATCCTGGCTCACTTTCAGCGATTAATCTAGAAAGATTAAATAAAAATATTTTGTTTGTAAATGCCATGGCTGCAAATGACCCCTCCTCAACATTTAAAATTTGGGAGATGGTTGATGTAAAGTACGCTCACCTCAAAAAGTGCATATTTTTCAATACAAGATCTGATAGAATCTATAGAACCAATCAAATACTAGAGTTGGTTAAAGAAAAAATGATGCCGAGCATGTTAATTGTAAGAGGCAATAAAAAAATATTATCTCCAATAATTGATAAGTTGAATTTAACAGAAAATTCTATTTTAGTTCCAGATAGTATAGATAGTTTTGAAATGATTGATATGTTTTTTCAAAATAATGACAGCCTAGTATTTGCAATTGGTAATATGGTTGGATGGGGTGAAAATTTGATGCTAGAAATAGAAAAATACAAGGTTTAGTTGTGGACTACTACTTGAATTTATTGAATATAAGTATAGGCTTTGGAATGGTTGTTAGTTTTTTTATTGCAGAGCTTTTAGGGGTCACAGCTGGGGGGATAATTGTTCCTGGGTATATAGCTTTTTACTTGGATGCACCTGAAAAGATACTATCAACTTTTTTTGTAAGTTTTATTGTATTTGCTACTTTAAAAGTAATTTCAAAGTTTGTTATAGTTTATGGCAAGCGAAGGTTTATGCTCTGTATTTGTTTGGGTTTCATTTTTGGTGTTTTTATGGATCAGTATATGTATCTATTTTTCAGTTTTGGGCAGGATAGTTTTATTTTTGATAGAATGGTTATTGGCAATATTATACCAGGCTTAATTGCCAATTGGTTTGAGAGGCAGGGGGTTGTTAGAACTATCTCATCAATTTTAATTACTGCTAGTATTGTAAAGTTGATCGTTGTAATTATAGAACAGGTTTATTTGTATGTTTAGGCCTTATATTCAAAGGACTTATGTTTTAGTCGTTTTAGCGGTTCTTAATTTACTTATTGTTTATTTTTCTCTGAACTACAAAAACAATTCTTATAAAGCTAAGGTTCAGGCGGCTATTAATATGAATCTATACCTTGAAAAATTTGCTCAAAGAGATTCTTTAGCTCTTGGCAATCTTTCAAGGCTAAGTCTTGTTGGTTCTAAGTCTTCACCGATTAGGACAAACCCTGGAAGTAGATTGTCAAAGGTTTCAACATTGAATCCGCAGTTTGCGTCTTTAATCGTAGAAATGTTAATGGATATGGGTGTAGCTAAGGGAGATACTATAGCAGCTTCGATTACAGGATCTTATCCTGGGGCAAATTTAGCTTTCATTGCAGCAGTAGAGGCTATGTATGTTCACCCTCAAATTATTTCCTCCTTTGGATCTTCAAGCTTTGGCGCTACAGATATCAACTTTAATTGGCTTGATATGCAAGATTTTCTATTTGAAGAGGATCAATTATATTTTTTTAATATAGGAATTGCATTGGGTGGTGAAAATGATCTAGGATCTAGCTTTAGTAATGGCACAATCGAATTCTTGTTTGATGAAGGAAGGAAATATAGTGAAAAATATGATGTAGCATTTTTGTATAACTCAGAAAACAATTTAGAGATTCAGGTTAATTCAAGATATAACCTTTTCAAAGAGTTTAAGCCGGTTAATGGTTACTCAGCTTTCATAAATATTGGAGGTGGTTCTGCTAGTGTTGGAGTTGAGCCTAATCTAGATCCGGGCATTAATAAAGATTATGATGGTAAGGCTGACTGTCTATTCTACAGGTTTAGCAGAGATAACGTATTAGTGGCAAATATTAATGATATTGAGAGGTTGGTTAGTATGTATGGCCTCACATATGGAGATTTGAATGTCCCATCTAAACTTGCTGATAATGAATTAATGATTTACAATAATCAATATGATTTGTTAATTTTATTGATTGGATTACTATTATGCTTAGGAACTTTGATATATATTGGAAGAGAGAGTTATGTTCAAATTAAAAAGAACTCAATGAAAGAGGAAAACCTTGATGCGTTTTTATAGTAAATTAATTTTAGCAGCAACGTTAGGCGTATGTCTTGGTGCTATTAAACCTATAAGTAACAATGAAAAAGATATTATGGTTCTAAATAAGTTGAAAACTAGACCTTATTATTCTTCTTCAAGCTCTCCATTGGTTTATGAAGTTGAAGGCCCAATAGTCATTAAGATGATTTCTAGGTCAAGAATCAAATCAAGTAAAGCATATAGTAAAAAATCATTTGCGATGGGCTATGATGTAATAATGAATAATAAGAAAGTTGATGAAAACTATTACGTCAATAAAATTGACCCAAATGTAGCTTCTAAAAATTTTTCAGGTTATGCATATTCAAAAAGCAATTCATACCTTTTATCCATTCCAAGTGGAAAGCATAGAATTAAAATCAAGCCTGACGGACAAAATTTATATCCTATGTGTCTAAGGGTAATCAAGCATGAGCTCGACCAAGAAGAAGATCAGAGAAGCAGCATGCTGATTCATCCCAATGAAGTATTGGATTCCTATCAGATTTTAAAAAGTTCAGGTTCAGTAAGAGAGTACTACAAGCTAAACAATCAGAACAATATTCAGCTAAATATTAAGGGGCCAAAGATGCTTAAGATCATTTCCAGGCTTGACATTGAAGGTGAAAATCATAAACAGGACTATAGCTTTACAGTTGAACAGGATGGATATTTTCTTGGAAATTATTCATTTAAAACTGAACCTTCATCTTCTAAACTTAGGAATGACCCCCAAAAGGTTCTAGGAAAATGGAGGGCTTGTAGAGTTTACATTCCAGAAGGAAGACATTATATTACCATTAAAAATCCTAATGAAGAGACATCTGTTTTTATGAAGTTTAGCCTTTATGAATAAAAAGTTTATTGCACTTTTTTTAGTATGGTTTAATTTTTCGACAGTATACCCTTTTCAGTTTACTTTTACCAATTCATTAGGTTTTGATAGTAATTATCTTAGACTTTCATCTAATGAGATGAGTAGGCCTGTTGAGTTGATACAGCAGTATGGCGGTTTAAATGGAGTTTCGTCCTTAATAAATAGAACTAAACTTGGTTTGCGATATTTTCTTGATACAAAAGATAAAAGTTTTTTTATTGATTTATCATCAAGGTACAGTTTGTATTCTAGTAATTCAGATAAAAATTTTTTTTCATACTCATTCTTATTTTCAAAAAAAATTAAAAGTTATACCTTCCTCAAAGGTGGCTATAGATATATGCCAGAATATTATCTTAGAAATTTCATTGATAGAGATTTTCACTATTATTACGATAATATTTACCCTTACAAGGGATGTAACTTCAGCCAGGAAACTATCTGGATTAGTTATTCTTTGAAGGCCATGAAGAGGACTTGGTTTGAGCTAAAAGTTTCACAGCAATCTATGTTTTATAATGATAGATTTCATGAGTATGATCTGTTTATCAATACTTTTCAGGGCTCAATAAAGACCAAGTTGATAAAAAAGTACTTTTTTGAAGTAAGTCTCTCTAGTTCTAGTGCTAATAATACAACATATCAAGATGGGTCTATGTCAACGATGTTTGTAGATAGGGGCTACAATGAAATAGCACTAAGACCTTCTGTTTCATATAAACTCAAGAAGTCAAGCTTTATAAATGTTTTAGGTTCAAGTTTAAGCTTTTACCAAAGAAAATATATTTCAAACAGTCATTTAGATTTATTGCACATTGATAGAACTCATTTAGATTCTAAATTTAAAATGTGGTTGAAGTCTGACCTGAATGGTTTTACATATAAGGTCTCTTTAATTTTTAGACAAAGAGTAACTGATTCTCCCTTTTTGTGGGTAGAAAGCTTAAAGAGCTTTAGTAAATATGAGGCAAATATTGAAGTTTCCTATAGGTTGTTTTAGATGAATCGTTTAATTCTGTCAGTCTCTTTGTTTATTGTCCTTAGCTGTGAATCTCCATCTCTTCCCTTAATATCTTCAATTGATTATAACATAGAATGGATGAGCGGTAGTACTCGAGATATTTTGATTTTTAAAGACACGCTTTTTGTGGCGAATGAATCAGAGGGAATTATTATGTACAATTTAGATCAAGAAGCAGGTAGAGTTGAATCAATAGAAAAAATATGGGATAATACAAGCTTTAGCCAATCTCAAAAAAAAAGCTTTAGAAGGGTTGATTTCGACACTTCAAGGAAAGTTTTGTATGGAGTTGATAATTTTGACTATACTTACTTTATAGATTTTTTAAATCTAACTCAAGACAACAACTTGATTGATAGTCCCGAAATAGTCTTATGCACTGGCGCAACTAACAATGTTACCAGAATAGAACTTTTGAATAATTATAATGAGACAGGCAAGTCTGAGTATATAGCTTTATTTAAAAACAACGGTAGTTCTGGATCATGGTCTAAAATAAGCAAGATGGAAATTAGTTTTGAAGTAAACCCTTATGTTGAGAGTCTCTACACACCTTCATTTAGCTGTGATGATTCAAACCAAATCGAGAATTTAAGTTACAACGTGACAGATATAGATTTAATGTATGATCAGGATAATGATGCAACTTTAGTTGGCATTTCTAATTCTAGTTTTACTGATTATAGATCAGAAATTTATTCTTTAAAAAATGGTCAATTTTCATATTTAGATGCAACCTTTTTTAGTAAAAAACCTAATACTATCAAATTTTTTAAGAATCACAATGAATCTATAAGTGTGGCCGTTGGTCTTTCCGATGGTGGAGGTTGTTACATAGAGTTACTTGATGTAGATGGAAAAATTATAGAAAATAGTAATAGATTACACTTGGCGGATGGATACTCAGTGCTTGATGTTGAGGTTGCTGATGAGGAAATACTTCTAAGCCTTGGCATAAATGGCGTCCAAGTTTATAGTTTAGATGGAGTATTTATAAAAGGAATAGTTTCTGGACATGCTTACTGTTCTAGTAAGTATGGAAATAGTTATATTATTGGTACTAAGAATGGTGTTGAAGTTTTTAATTAAATCGAGGTTTAAGATGTATACATTTTTATTTTTATTTATCGCAGTTAGCTTGGGTCAGTTTGATTGGGCTGAGAATGGAATTCCTGCTAGACAAGGCGTACATATTGAGTGGCAGAGAACTGGCGCAGCTGGTAGTAATGGAGAAATGATATTTTGTTGGAGTGATACTAGAAGTGGAGGGAGAGACATTTATGCCAATAAAATAGATAAAGATGGAAACTCACTTTGGGATGACAAGGGAGTTGTTGTGGCTTCTGCAGAGGGGAGGCAGGAAGACCCTTTGCTCGTTTCAGATGGCTCAGGTGGAGCATACCTTATTTGGGTTGACTACAGAGATGAGCCTGATGCAGGAGATATTTACGGTCAACATATTCAACCTGATGGAAGCTTGAGTTGGGGTCTTTCAGGATTGGCGTTATCCAATGTTCCAGGCCAACAAGTTTCTCCAAACTTATGTGTTGATGGTAATGGAGGTGCTTTTTCAATTTGGGTTGATAAATCAGCAAGTAGTACAGGTCAAATTTTTGCAACACACTTATCACAAAATGGGCCTCTACACCCAGGTACTGGGTTGGCTGTAGTAACAAATGATGCAGAACATACAACAATTAGTCTGGAAAGGTCAGGCGTTGGTGGTGCAGCCATGATTTGGACTGATAACAGAGATGTTAACAATTTAGATATATATTCAAAAAGACTTTTTCTTAATTCATCTAGTGAGATTGAAACCTCCTGGGGAGATGAAGGGGGGTTGCCAATTTGCACATCAGAGGGTGAGCAAAGCTTTCCTAAAATAACATATTTTACAGATGACAAAAATATTTTTGTTTGGGAGGATCACAGGGAAGGTATTGAGGGAAATATATATTCTCAAATTATTTCTCTAGATGGAAGTTTTACTTATGAAGAAAACGGATCAAAAATTTGTGATAACTCATCAAGCCAAATAAAGCCAAGGGTTAAGGCAAGCCCATTAGGAGCAGTAGTTGTTTGGGAGGATGATAGAAACGGTCAGTCAGATATTTATGCTCAGAAGTTGCTTGAAGATGGCTCTATTCAGTGGGGAACTGAAGGTGTAGAAGTTTCAACATACGATGGCTCTCAGGGTCAGCCTAGATTGACTGTTGACAGTTCAGGTGGTGCCTATGTAGTATGGATGGATTCACGAAATGCTGAGTACCCTGAGATCGAGATCTACGCTGAGTATCTTGATGCTAGTGGAAATAATATAGGCGGTCAAAACATTTTGATTTGTGATGCAGAGTATTATCAATTCAATCCTCTTGTAAAGTTTGATGGAGAAAATGGTGCATTTGTTGTTTGGGGTGATCAGAGATCCGGTAGTATTGGCATATACTCTCAGCATATTGATTCAAGTGGAAATACATCGTTTATTGATGATGGGTATGAGTTTTACTTTGGACTTGATGGAAATGCTTTCAATCCAAAAACATTAGCTCTAGGATCTGAAGAGTCTTTACTTTATTGGGAAGATCAGCGATTTGGAAATTTTTCAACAAAGACCTTTGGCTCATCTATTACGCCATCTTTTTCAAATGAGGATTTGAATGGATCTAGATTATCTGATAATCTAGACCAAGTTAATGCTAAGGCTGAGTTAATTGGGGATAATATTTTCTTAGGTTTTGATAATGAACTTGGAGAAGTCTCTCAGTATTATCAAGTTCTTGATAAAAGTTTAAATTTGATAGGAACTCAAGAGGGTACGGCTGTTTTTGAATCCGGGACTTCTCAAAAAGATGCAATTTTAGTAGCATCTAACGATGGATTCCTATACTATATTTTTGCTGATTTAAGATCATTTATAGATTATGATATTTACGTTCAGAAATATAATGAGGAAGGATCTCCTCAGTGGTCAGAGCCAATTCTAGTGGTTGATAATTTTCTAGCAGATGATAAACCAGTTGCAGCTGTATCAGGCGAAAGTGGTGGTGTTGTTATTGCTTATAATTCTGGAGACTTTACAGGAACAAAAATTTATGCAACTGGGTTGGATGGAAATGGTAACACTACATTTGATACAACTTTGTGTTCAGAAGATAGCCAACAAGAAATTGAGTCAGCATTAAAAACAAATGATGGAATTTTAATTGTTTTTACTGATTTACGTTCAGGTTCTAGTGATATTTATGGCCAGTTAGTTGGGTTTGATGGTAGCTTGCTTGCAGATAACTCTGGTTTTGTTATTGCAGATAGTCAGAATGATCAAAGAAACTCATCAATGGCTTTAGTTGATTCAGGTACAGTGCTACTTTGTTGGGAAGATTTTCAGAATGGCAATGACTACGATATAAGCTGTAATGATCTAAGCTTGGCTACGCAGACTTTAGGTTCAGAATACTTTCTGTCAAGTACAGTTGGAAATCAGAAGGATCCATTTTTATATTCAAATGGAAGCGGTTCGGTATTATCTGTTTGGGAAGACTCAAGGTCAGGGCTTACCTATGATATCTATTACCAGCAGATTAACAATGGCAATTTTGCTCATGATCAAAATGGAATAGCTGTATGTCAAGCAGAGTTCAGTCAGCTTGACCCTGGCATAGTTTCTCTTTCTGAATCTGATAATTCATTCCTGCTTTATTGGGATGATATGAGGAGCTCAGGTAAAACAGATTTACATAATGTTTATATGCAATCTGTAACTGCATCTGATGTTTGTATCGCAAATGGTGATGTTAATGGTGATACTACTACTAATATACTTGATATAGTTAGCGTAGTTCAATATGTTCTAAGTAATATAGATTACAATGAAGATCAGGTCTGTGCTTGTGATATGAACTATGATGGAACGATTAATATTTTGGATATAGTAGCTCTTGTTCAATACGTTCTTGGAAATGGCTAGATCAATATTTTTATTTATATTATTTAGTTTTGCCTCATCAGATAGTTTGAGTGATATATATGATGGCTTTAAGAACCCTCCCCCTTCTTTTTATCATACATACGATGAGATTGCAGATAAACTATTTGAACTTAATCAGGAATATGGTTCAACTCCCAATTCTAATGCAATTTATCAAGATCTTAATCCAGGGATTATATTTCAGCTTGATACTATTGGCTATTCTACGAATTTGAACCTGCCAATTTTTTCTGTAAAAATATCTGACAATGCAAATATTGAAGAAGATGAACCTAGAATTTTAATCTTAGGAAGTTGTCACGCAGAAGAAATTTATGGAGTAGAGATATCAATGCGAATCATTGATATGCTTCTAAATCCAATGTCTTATGTATCTTATATTCAAGATCTAAGGAGCGCGATCTCTGAGTCAGAAATATATATAGTTCCAACGTACAATCCAGAAGGGCATCGGGTTGTGCATGGATACTATAATGGCGCAGATACAATTAGAGATAATAGCTACAGAAAGAATATTACAGATATAAATGGCAACCAAGTATTTGATTTTGATAATACGGTTCAAGCAGGAAACGATATAGACGGTGTTGATCTTAATAGAAACTATAATTTCAATTGGTTCTTTGGAGATGAAAAAAATACAATGGCTCTTCAAAGTTGCAATGCTTCATACATATCAAACTTTGATTACTACAGAGGTGCAGAACCTTTTTCAGAAAAAGAAACTCAGGCAGTTAGAAACCTTGCACTTGAGAAACAGTTTTTGCTTTCAGTCGCATACCACAGCTCAAGGTCTGGGTGTGTATCTGAAAAAATTATATTTCCATGGAAGTGGGAAGAAGTTAAGCCTTCACCTGACTTTGAGGTTGCATACAATTTAGCATCATCTATTTCCTCCTTTATACCTAAAGAGGTTGATGTAGGTTTTTACGATGTTACTGAAAGTAAATCAAGAAAAGGAAATGCACATGATTGGTTTTACAGTCAAACAGGTTGTATTCAGTATCTTATAGAGGCAGGAACCGAAATAATCCAGTCAACAGATTCAACTCATGTAGAGGATACAATTGATAGAAATATAAAAGGATTAGTTCATATTTTAAACAGGACCTCTGGGTATGGATCTGGTGATTTTGGTGCTATTAAGGCTCAGATAGTTGGTAAAGTTACAGATTCTGGTGGCAACCCCATCGTTGCTGAAGTCAAAATATTAGAGTTAGATGGGCCAATGCTTGAAAAGAGGGTGACAGATAAAGATTTTGGAAGGTATAGAAGGCTTTTAGTTGAGGATAGTTATACGCTTGAGGTTTCTGCTTATGGGTATAAAAAATACAGCCATAGCTTTACTGCTGGAGAATCATCTATTTATGAGCATGATGTAGTGCTTGAGTCTCTTAATAGCAGGACTCTATCTTTAAATATTTTAACTCCAGATGGTTTTGATGAGGATATGATTTTATTTTTAGATACTGGGTTTGGTATAGATACTTTAAGTGCAATTTCAGGCTATAATAGCTATGAAGTTTTTGAAGGAAGTTATAGTGGATGGATTCAATCTAAGAATATCCTTCCCTTGAGCTTTGAAGTTGAACTTAGTGAAGATAAAATATTTGAGCTTAGCGCAAAGTGGCCAAAGGTTTTAAGTACCTCTTTGGAGCTTGTTGATGTTGATGCAATAGATAGTTATTGGGTTATGGAAAATGGAGTTCTTCTTTCTCAGCCAAATA
>MDTB01200795.1_pt1 | contig 11691 bp, 8 predicted proteins | sample 811161 | NCBI WGS metagenome assembly MDTB01 (sample SAMN05326650, study PRJNA326480) | marine metagenome | isolation source: seawater | place: Mediterranean Sea | collected 2009
AATACTTTTATTCATATTATTCGAACGGTTTTTATTTTATTTTTACAAAAAACTCCATTCTCAGTTTTCAGTATATGCGTCTTTATTCATTTTAAGTGCCATCGTCATTTTAATTGCACGCTTTCTATTTGATGTAAAAGACCTCAAATATATTAGTAGCTTACGATTCCTCATTCCAATTCCCATTGTCGCCATGACAACCTCTCTTTTATTTACCTGTAATGTTGCCATGATTGCAGGAACCATCGTCTCCATTTTTATTGCCATTATGTATAAAGGAGATTTATATCTGTTAATTTATCTCTTTTTATCCACCTGTATCGCGACATTCGGTTGCTTCAAACTATTCAAACGAACAGAACTCATCTCTGCCGGAAATGTGGTTGGACTGTTCAATGTCATCATCGTTATTGGCATCGGTTTCATGTTAGAAGTTAATGATTTAAACTGGTATCTGAGTAATTCCGCACTAGGATTTCTAAACGGACTTTTTTCAGCCATGATTACCTTGGCGATTTTACCCTATATTGAAAACACCTTTAAAATTACGACCTCTCTCAATTTATTGGAACAAGCTAACCTAAATCATCCCCTTTTAAAACAACTCATGGTAACCGCACCCGGTACCTACCAACACAGTTTAATGGTAGCTAATTTGTGTGAAACCGCCGCCGAAGAAATTGGGGCAGATGCCATCCTTGCTAGAATTGGAGCCTACTTTCATGATATTGGCAAAATGAAACGCCCCCTATTCTTTAGTGAAAATCAATTTAGTGGGGAAAATCCTCACGATGCTATAGGGGCGCGTATGAGTAAGATCATCATTGCCGCACATGCAAAAGATGGCGTTGAACTTGCTGAGAAATATAAGCTTCCAAAAGTATTACATGACTTTATGCTTCAGCATCATGGAACAACCCTGGTCTCTTTCTTCTACTCTCAAGCATTACAAGAGTCCGATTCTGAAGAAATCGCCACCAGCAAAGAAGATTTCAGATATCCTGGCCCCAAACCACAAACCAAAGAAGCGGGCATCCTCATGCTAGCAGATGCCTTAGAAGCATCCGTTAGATCCATTAGCAAGCCAAGCCCCTCAAAAATTGAAAATATGATGGATAAGATCATCAAGGATCGTATTGAAGACAAACAGCTCAACGAATCGGGACTCACCCTCAACGAAATCGAACAAATTCGAAAAAGCTTCTTAAGCTTATTCAAAAGCGTGTATCACAACCGATTGGACTATCAAGAAGAAATGGCCCAAATCATCGAACAAACACGATTCAAAAAAGCATAACCAATATGATCCAAATCCGTATTCATCATAGCTCACCACTATCATCCTCTTTTAATCTAAGCCCTTTTTGCACCTTATTAGCAAAAGAACTAAAGATAACCAAAGACTTTATAGATATCAGTTTTGTCGATCCAAAGAGCATACAAGAGATCAATAAACGCTATTTAAACCACGATTATGTCACCGATATCATCACCTTTAATTTAGGATCAATCACTCACATCGAAGGTGATATTTATATTTGTCCGGAAGAAGCCAAAAAAAATGCTCTCGCCTGGAAATGTTCACTTGAAGATGAACTCAAGCGCTTAATTATCCATGGTTTTTTACATCTATTGGATTATACTGATTATACCGATAATGATAAACAGCTCATGAAACAAGAAGAAGACCGCTTATTAACTCACTTAAGTCAATTGGAAATCCAATGAAACCGCGTTCATTCTTTCAAAAATTAAATTTAGCACAATCAGGTATACTAACAGTCATTCGGACACAAACACATATGAAGGTACATCTTCTATGCGCACTTATAGCCATCTTAGCTGGTATTTTATTCACAATTTCTGTGGTCGAATGGGGGCTATTACTACTAAGTATCTTTGGTGTACTCACAACAGAATGTATTAACACCGCAATTGAGCACTGTGTCGACTTATGTTGTACAGAGTATTCGAATGCGGCAAAACAAGCCAAAGATATCGCATCTGGAGCTGTTTTAATGATGAGTATAGGGGCAGTTTGTATTGGCTATTTGATTTTTTTTAAGAGAATCGTTACTCTAGTGGGTGGAGGAGACTAATTCTTGGACTATAACTCATTATTTATTTTTACATCATTTGTATTCTTTTTGTTTTTATCTGCGTTTTTTTCATCATCAGAAACAGCCTTTACCGCCGTTAATCGATTAAAGTTACGACAACATATTCAAGAAAGCGAAATTTTAAAGTCTCGATTTGAAAAAATATATTCAAATCCAAAGCGCTTACTAACAGCGATCTTAATAGGAAACAACATTGCCAACGTCGCGACTTCTGCCACAGCAACTGCCGTTCTGCTCAACTCATTATCTGAGTTTGGCATTACCAACATGGCCGCATCCATGTCCATCATCACAAGTGTTATTACAGTTTTACTACTTATTTTTGGCGAAATAACACCTAAGACCATTGCACTAAAACACCCAGAAAAACTAGCCTGCTTAATATCCTCACCTATTCGCATCATCATGATAATCATGTACCCAATCATCAGCATATTTGAGTTTTTTACACTCGGAATCATGAAGATACTGAACTTAGAAAGCACCTCGGACAACCGACAGATAACCATAGAAGAAATGAAAGCCATGGTAGAAGTTGGTAGCGAAGAAGGCTTACTTGAAAAAGATAAAAAAGAAATGTTAACTAGTATTTTTGAATTTTCAGACACCGTTGTCAGAGAAATCATGACCCCAAGAACGGACACCATTTGCATTGATGTCAGTGCATCTATTCAAGATGCTATTCATTTAATTATGGACAAAGGACATTCCAGAATTCCTGTTTTTGAAGATAAAATCGACAATATTATTGGCGTTATTTATGCAAAGGATTTACTTAGTGTTGCAAAGGAAAATACTAAAGATCCTTTACGAAAGTTCATGAGAGACCCCATCTTTATTCCCGAATCTAAAACCATCGAATCACTTCTTCATCAAATGAAAATTGCAAAGTTTCACCTAGCCATTGTCGTCGACGAATATGGGGGGATGGCAGGCATTGCAACACTAGAAGATATCATTGAAGAGATTATTGGTGAAATTCATGATGAATATGATACACATGAAGAACATCTCATTCGTGAAATTGATACCCATACATTTGAAGTATCTGCCATTGTCAATATGAAAGAACTCGGCGAATTTTTAGACCAGGAATTTCCGGAAAATGAAGACTATGATACGGTTGGAGGTATGGTTCTTAATGAACTGGGAACCTTCCCTAAAAAAGGCGAACAACTCATCTATAAATCACTGCTAATCAAAGTTAAAGAAGTCAGTAAAAAAAGAATTATCTCACTTATTATTCAAACAAAACCTCCTCAAAAAGAAACCCAAGAAAACGATTAATTACAACTCTTAGCTCTCTTTAAAATGAATGGTTATCAAGGGGAAGCAATAATGTTAAACTAGTACATATGAAAAAAACACGATTATTCAAAAAAAGAGATCCTGAATTAGAAGAAAAAAACCATTCATTTTTGGGGCTAAAGACATTAAGAAAATGTATTCCAGCACATGAGGAAACTCTGAGCTCTGCCTATGAAAACGAGTTAAAACAAGGCTTAATGAATGGAAAAATAATTTTACCAAACCACAAAGCTATTTGGCCATTATGGGTAGGAAACCAATTAAATGTAAATTCACCAACAGCAACCCCCTCTGGAATACCACTTTTTTTAAATCACACTCAAAGAAACTGGACTGCATTAAGTTCTCCTGGAATTCGTGAAATGGCAATTGTTGATCCTCAAGGATTGATAACACCTTTGGAGAAAGGGTGGTCTTTGGAAGCATGGATTGCAAATTCATCAAAAGTAATTTCACCATCCCAATTAAAGTCAATAAACCAGACTTTTGACCCCGTAACAAAAACAGTGACAACAAAATATTCTATTAATGAAGTCGAAATTGAACAATCCTGCTTTTTTAGCACCACGTCAAACTCTCAACAGGCACTTTTTAATCAAATTCGCATTACAAACACCTCATCAAGCGCATTAAAGCTCTCTATATTGTTGGCAATTCGTCCCTACAACCCCGAAGGATTTTCACCTATCTATGATTGTCAGTATTTAACCTCAAACGCAATGATCATCAATCGTAAATTAGGCTTAGTTCTAGACCAAAAGCCCTCTAATGTTGTTTGCTTAAACCATGAAGACGGAGACGTATCCAATTGTTATGGAAAATGGGAAATGATCTTATCTCGCCATTGTACAAAAGGAATGGGTTCCGCCTATATTGACTATCATTTATCAATCCCAGCAACAAAAAGCACGACCATCAGTTGTAAACTCCCAACAGATTCTAAAGGTCAACTTATCCAAGTTGGTACAAAACTCCTACCTCAACTACAAAAAAAACAACTAGAAGATCATCTCGCACTATTACACAAAAAGCCCTATGAATCCGAACACCAAAAGATGGTTCAAAAGCAATCCATTCCAAACAGCACACTCACCGAAATACAATTACCGGATACAAAACTCACCACATTGATTAAACAATCCATCGTCCATCTTCAACACTTTAAATCACATAAAACCATTCGATCACAAAGTTTTGACACACAAAAACTCTCTTTAAAAGACTTTTACTTTATACTCAAAGGGTTCTTAGCGATGAATGCAACAGACGATAGCAAAGAGTTGCTAAATAGTCTTCATAAAATGCTCCATTTAAAATATTCATCTTTAAGCATCAATGACCTCTCATTTGCACTACTAAGCATTTATGATTATTTTCAATCTACACATCACTATACATGCCTCGAAACCTATCACAAACTCATTTTAAAAACTTCCAAGAAACTCATCCAAAAGTGTCAGTCATTCTATCATTTCGAAGAAAAACTATGGTATTCCATTTTTCGCCCCAACCTTGATCTAGACGATTGCAGTATTGATCATCCACTCATCACACAACTCTTTTGGGCACTATCCGCTTTATCAAAATCTCACCATCTGCTGTCTGCAATAAAAGATAAAAAAAATGCTCAACTCATTGAACGCAGTGCACAACAATTAAACTTCTTTACAAGTCGTATCATTGAAACCATGAGCGAAAAAGCAAGTATCTCCAAACTACAATTCAATGATTTGAATCCCCATTTTATTCCATCATTAATTGGAATTTACCCCTTAGATACCTTAGAAAAATTTCCTACGTTTAAAACAAAGCTACTCAATAACTTATCCTCACATATTAATGATAACAATGTGTATTTTCATCCTTATGGCCATACTGGTTATAGTGTAAGCTATAATTGCAATTTAGGACTTGCTTATCTTAAAACCAATAAAAAAACCTGCCTTCCCATCCTAGAATGGATTAAAACAGCGGCAAGCAATACAGGAACATGGCCAGAAATCATTAATATCCAAACCATGCAAGGGTGCAATGGAGATGGCCATCATGTCCTATCTCATGCTTGGTTTTTAACATTTATACAACAATTACTTGCTTGTGAATCAGGAAGTGATTTAATCCTTACAAAAGAATTACCCTTACAGTACTTTGATCCCGCTAAAACGATTCAAGTCACACAACTTAACACCTACTTTGGACCCATCACCTTTACACTTATCTGCTTTGATACCACCATTGAGTGTCACTATTCCCACCAGTTCCACACCAAGCCAAGCCACCTCAAACTCACTTTACCCTTTAAAATCCTCTCCATTCAAGACAATTATGGCGCCAGAGACATTAACGAAAAAAATGTCGACTTACCGCTACATTCTTCAAAAGTAACCCTTAGTATTGAAAGATGACCCGATTAAGCATTGGGGACATACTCGAAGGAACTATAGAAAAATGCGTCTACAAGGGCTATGGGTTATGCAGAATTAACACCGCCTGTATTTTTATCCCAAATACACTGCCTAAAGAAAGATTACAATTTAAAATAATCTCTAAAAAGAAACGTCATTTTTTTGCTCAAAAAATCGAACAACTGTCACCATCTCCGGTTGAAATCGAAAGTGCATGCCATCATTTTCCAAAATGTGGAGGGTGCCAACTCCAACATGTCGCATATAAGGATCAACTCCAACTTAAAAAAGACATATTAATCGATACATTCACAAAAAGTGACCCTATTTTTGTGTCACAATTACAAGATATTATACCCTCCCCTTCGCCTCAATATTATCGAAATAAAATGGAATTTTCGTTTTCACAGTCTGAAAACGAAACACAGCTAGGCCTTAAAGAGCGCCAATCCTTTGATAAAGTCGTTTCAATCACCAACTGTCTATTACAAGATTCCATCTCAAATGAAATCGTCACATTTACAACCCAATTTTTTAACAAAACCACGCTCAAAGCCTGGGACACCAGGGTACATGAAGGCGTTTTACGCTTTTTAGTCATCAGACATGCAAAACATCAAAACAAATTCATGATCAACCTTGTAGTTTCAACACTGACAGACGAGATGTATTCCTATAAAGACGCTTTAATCGCTCAGTTTCCTCAAATAAGCTCTATATTTTTTAGTGTTAATAAAACCCATTCTGAAACCGCTTTTACAGAGGATTCTCATTTTATTTATGGAGATGAAACAATAGAAGAGACCATTGGACGTACCCGTTTTACGATATCCCCCTATTCTTTTTTTCAACCCAACTCACTTGCAGTCAAAACTTTGTATGATTGCATTATTAAGAGTGCGCAATTTACAAAAAAAAGTAACCTACTTGATCTTTATTGCGGAACCGGAAGCATCGGGATTTATAGTGCGCCTTATGTCAACTCTGTTATCGGCATTGAAGAGAACCCCTCCGCAATTAAAAATGCAGAAAAAAACAAAGTCTTGAACCAAGCTAATAATTGTACGTTTATAGAAGGGCGAGTCAAAAACATCCTTAAATTCAAGTCATTTTCAGCATCGCATATTATTGTAGATCCGCCACGGTCTGGGATGGTTCCTAAAGCATTAAAAAGAATGTGCAATGTTCAAGCGCCTTCCATCATTTATGTATCATGTAATCCAACAACTTTTTTAAGAGATGCTGAAACGATACTAAAAAGTGGCTATACCCTTACCTCTATTCAACCCATTGATATGTTTCCAAATACCTATCATATTGAACTAGTGAGTGTTTTCAAAAAGCGATAAAGACAGCGTCTATTCATATCGATAAGACAGATACTTTCATTAAAAAGATTGACTTTCATTATCATATTGATTATAACTAACTTATAATCTAATAAATTCCCCCCTTATTATCGAAAGGTATATATCATGTCTAACACGGAAAAAGAAAATCATATTACCCCTAATTCCAAAAGTACCCCTTCTAGCAAGCCTACTCAAAAACCGCAACAGTCTAAAGAAGGAAAGTTTAAAAAAGATAAAAACAAGTCCCATAAATCAGCACCCCACTCTCAAAAAAAGAAAGCTCAAAAAGAAGGCCTTCCAAAAGACCAAGAACCAGAAGCAGGTATTCTAGAGGTTAATTATTCAAGTGACATCATTGAAATGCAAAAATGTAATCTGATGATATTACATGAAAAAGCAAAGACATTAGACATCCCCAATTATCGACAATTCAAAAAGAACGAACTGATTTATCAAATTTTGCAAAAAAAAGCAGCCCAAGATGGCGTCAGTTACGCAAGGGGGGTCCTAGAACTACTTCCTGATGGATATGGATTTTTAAGAACCAATAACTATTTACCGAGTGGAGAAGACATTTACGTTTCTCAAACACAGATTAAACGTTTTAAACTCAAATTAGGAGATACCGTTTCTGGACAAATCCGTCCCCCCAAAGAAGGAGAACGCTATTTTTCATTACTTAGAATTGATGCCATTAATACAGAGCTCCCTGAAATCGTTAAATCGAGACCTGTATTCTCAAATTTAACACCAATCTATCCACATGAACAATTAAAGTTAGAGTGCGGAAAAAAAGCCATTTCTGGACGAATCATGGATATGATGGTGCCTATTGGGAAAGGCCAACGTTCCTTAATTGTCTCACCACCCAAGGCTGGTAAAACCAGTATTTTAAAAGAAATTGCAGACAGCATCTCCACAAATCACCCCGAAGTCATGATCAAAGTACTCCTCATTGATGAACGACCAGAAGAAGTCACCGATATGGAAAGATCTATTAACGGAGAAGTCATTTATTCTACCTTTGACGAACCCCCCGAACAACACGTTAAAGTCTCTGAACTCGTATTAGAAAGCGCGATGAGACTTGTAGAATGCGGCAAAGATGTTCTTATTTTATTAGATAGTATTACCCGTCTTGCAAGAGCCTATAACTTAGTCGTTCCTCCTTCAGGAAGAACCTTATCAGGAGGGCTAGACCCAAGCTCACTTCACAAACCAAAGCGCTTTTTTGGGGGTGCCAGAAAAATCGAAAATGGCGGCAGTTTAACCATTATTGCAACGGCCCTAGTCGATACAGGTTCTCGAATGGATGATATTATTTACGAAGAATTTAAGGGAACTGGTAATATGGAACTCCACCTTGATAGAAAGCTAGCTAATCGCCGTATTTTTCCTGCTATCGATATTATTAATTCTGGAACACGTAAAGAGGAGTTGCTCATTGGAAGTGAAACACTCAAAAAAACCTATTTATTGCGCAAAAACATCGACTCCGAAAGTTCCACCGAAGAATTAATCAAACTCTTATTACATTCAGAATCTAACGAAGAATTTTTAAATTCTGCTATTTTCTCAATTTAATACGTGTTCATTAAGGATAACAAAAGAGTGCGCTATTTAGGGTGATGCTTCTACTTTTTTAACACGGATAATATTAATTTCAACACGTCGATTCTTTTGTCTATTTTGTGGCGTGTCATTTGAATACAATGGGAGTTGAGAACCAAAGCCCTTCAAACTTAATTTATTCTCATTAATCCCTGATTCATCTACCAAAAATCGGAGCACATTATATGCACGATAAAGAGAAAGCTCCCAATTGTCTTTAAAGGTACCAGAAAGAACTTTTTGTGAATCCGTATGCCCTTCAATTACAATGGGATTATTGACCTTTCGAATAATCTCTGCAAATCCTCTTAAAACAGTACCACTCCCTCTAATCAGATCTGCTGAACCCGATTTAAACAATACTTGATCATTAAGCACTATCCTTATTTTTTGCTCATCCACTAAAATCAATACATATTGAGACAATTTTTCATCTTTAATATAATTTTGAACCTTACTTAAAAACAGGGATTCATGGGTTTTTTGCTTTTGTTCAACTTTAGGTCCACCCATCTTCATTCGTACCTGTTCGAAGAACACTTCATCGTCCTGTTTGTTATAGACCATAGTAAATAAAAGAATAAAAAGTACCGCAACAAAGGTAATCATATCACCATAAACGGTACTAAATTCATCCCCTTCTTCAACTGGCTCTTCAATAGGTTCTATCGCCATACGAGCCTCCTAAAGTCCTTTTTCTTTATCGGCTTTCGATTGAATTTTAGTGCTCACATAGGCCATTAGCTTCTTCTCAACCTTTAAAGGAATTTGGTCCTGCATCACAGAAATAACCCCTTCCATAATGATTTGTTTGGTCAAAGCATCCTCTTCACTTAAAAACCGTAATTTATTAGTCACCGGAATAAAAAATAAGGAGGATAAAATTAATCCGTATAAAGTCGTTAAAAGAGCTAAGGCCATACCTGAAACAATAGAGTCTACATCTGAAATATTTCTTAATACCTGCATAACCCCCATAACCGTTCCCATCATTCCAAACATAGGTGCAAAGGAACCCATAGATCGAACCAGAGAGCCACAACGCATATGGCGTCGCCTCTCTTCATTAATATCAGTTTCAAGAGATTGTCGAACAAAATCTTCTTCTAAACCTGTCCCCATTAAGGCCAAGGATCGCTTCAAAAAACCATCGCCAAAACCATCGCCCATTTCTAAAACACTTCCTTTTCCATTTTTAGTAGCCGCTTCAGAAATCTCAATTAATTTTAACACCGTCTTATAATGAGAGCTGGACTTTCTTTTCATATACATCCACCCCGTCAAGACACTCATAACCGCTTTAAAATCTGTAAATGTCGAACTAATAATCGTACAAGCTAAGGTGCCGCCTGCAACTAAGATAAATGAGTTGGGATCCAAATAAACCATCAACGAATCCCTTAATTCAGGAATTCCAAAATAAATAGAACCAACACCTACCAGCAACCCAACTAAAATCATTAAATTCATGTATTTTTGCCTCCTATTTTGATTTCATTCCCGGAACTTTAGAACTTAAGTCAATCAAACGATCTTTCTCCATACGGGTCAACAAGCCAACAACATTATTCTGAGCCGAATCAATTTCATAATCCGTACTACTCTTGCCCTTCAGGTCTTCAAACTGCTTAACCATAGCCAAAGCTGCAGGAGACATATTAGAAGACAATTTGGACTTTGTTTTAGGATCCACTTTAAGCATAGAGAGTGATAAAACATTTAAGTCCATTTCTGCAATTACTCGTTTAATTTCATCGTTACTAAGGTATTGGATATCATCAAATAAAACCACATGTTTTCTTACCTTTTGGTACACCGCAGGATTTTTTTCCATCCCTTTTAAAATCGTCTTTTTATTGGCGCCTGGTAAAAATTCAAACACTTGTGAAATAAACGACGAACCACCCACACTACACTCCAATTTAGATTTAATCTTTTTTTCTAAGCCTTCCAAAGTTGTTTTATCCACAACTTTTTGATCTACTAATCCACCTAACAACTGGGTTTGAACGTCTGCTGGATAACTGGAAATAATGTCAGCCGCAACAGAACCCGGTAGAAAGGATAACAATGTGGAAACATGTTTTTCAGGAACTTTTTCGGCCATCAAAATTTGAACAACTGCGGAAACATTACTATCGTCAATAAAATCAAAATAATGCTTCATAGAGGCTGATTGTTGAGACGGTGCTTTAGGCATAGATAAGTCAGGTTTATCACCCCCTGTACTTGGCGGAGCACCAGATCCTCCCCCACTATCAGAAGCCGTATCTGTTTTTTTCAAAAACTTTAATTGAAGATATATATACGCAATAAGAAAAATAATAGCTAAAACCAATAAGAACTTGTGACTGGTTGGCGCTTTCGGCGATATAACTTCTTGATCCATTGCAGACGCAAGAATACTTTCCATATAAGGAAATTTTTGATAAATCAAGTTAACCTTATCTCCACGTTTTGAATTTAAATTCAAAACTTTGGTTAACAGTTGTTGAATATCTCTACCTTCACGCTTTGAAATATGATTACCTACTACAATATCTAATTGTATATTTAAAATTTTAGGATCATTCCTCGTTACAACCGAATTAAAAGGACTAGAATCCATATCCGGCGCAAGGTTTTTAATCGCTGAAAAACCAGGTAATATTTGATATTTAGTGCCTTTATCTTGTTTCTTTTTTTCACCTTTTATTTTAGCTCTTGAAACATATTTAATCGAATAAGACTCTTTAGACATTTTGATTTTTGCAGTCACCGCAAAATTATTATCGCCATACATATTATCCAAAATACGTTGTGCTCTATTTGAAAATTGATCTTCTACTTTGACACGCTCTTCATAACTGGCATAAACAGAAAGTGAAAAAACAGGCATCATTAAGAAGCCCATAA
>MDTB01047344.1_pt1 | contig 11688 bp, 13 predicted proteins | sample 811161 | NCBI WGS metagenome assembly MDTB01 (sample SAMN05326650, study PRJNA326480) | marine metagenome | isolation source: seawater | place: Mediterranean Sea | collected 2009
AACAAAATTTATTAAAAGGGAAGAAATTAAATCTGATAGACCGGAACTTGGCACAGCAAGAGTCGTAATTTCTGGAGGAAGAGGTATGCAAAGTGGAGATAATTTTAAATTAATCACTTCTATTGCAGATAAATTAAATGCTGCAATTGGAGCTTCTAGAGCCGCAGTAGATGCAGGATACATAAGTAACGATCATCAAGTGGGTCAAACGGGTAAAGTGGTAGTTCCAGATTTATATATCGCTGTAGGAATATCAGGAGCTATTCAGCATTTAGCCGGTATGAAAGAAAGTAAAATAATTGTAGCAATAAATAAAGATGGTGAAGCACCTATCTTTAGTGTTGCTGATTATGGTTTAGAAGCTGATCTTTTTGAAGCACTACCCCAATTCTTAGATGAATTGAACAAATTAAACACTATACAAAAATAATAGAATCTGTAAAAAATTAGTATGTCCAGAGAAGCAATGGAATATGATGTTGTTATTGTTGGTGGAGGCCCATCGGGTTTATCTACAGCTATAAAACTAAAACAATTAGACTCAAATTTGAACATTTGTTTATTAGAAAAAGCTTCTGAAATTGGCGCACATATTTTAAGTGGCAATGTTTTTGAAACTAGAGCTTTAGACGAACTTTTGCCAAATTGGAAAGATTTAGATTCTCCAATTAAAACTAAAGTTAAAAAAGAAAAATTTTTGTTTTTAGGTAAAACTAAGTCTTTAAGTTGGCCAACTTGGTTATTGCCAAAAGTACAACAAAATCATAAAAATTATATTATTAGTCTTGCAAATTTGTGTAGATGGCTGGGAGAACAAGCTGAAGCTTTAGGTGTTGAAATATTTCCAGGATTTCCAGCAAGTGAAATATTGTATAATGCGGATGGTTCAGTTAAAGGAGTTGCGACTCAAGATATGGGAATTGATAAAGACAGTAATAAGAAAGATAGTTTTGAACCAGGTATTGATCTTATCGGAAAAGTTACAGTTTTTGCGGAAGGATGTAGAGGTCATTTAGGAAAACAATTAATTAAAAAATTTGAACTTGATAAAGGTAAAGACCCACAACAATATGGAATTGGATTTAAAGAAATCTGGGAAATAGATGATAAAAATCATGAAGAAGGCTTAGTAATGCATACTGCAGGTTGGCCCTTAGACAATAATACTTATGGTGGAAGTTTTATGTATCACGCAGAAAATAAACAGGTCTTTTTAGGATATGTTATTGGATTGGATTATAAAAATCCTCATTTATCTCCTTTTGATGAATTTCAAAGATTTAAAACTCACCCAGCAATTAGAACAATAATTGAAGGTGGAAAAAGAATTTCTTATGGAGCTAGAGCATTAATTGAAGGAGGATTTCAAAGTTTGCCAAAAATGTTTATGCCTGGAGCATTAATAGTTGGGTGTGATGCTGGAACTTTGAATATGCCTAAAATAAAAGGTTCTCATACTGCTATGAAAAGTGGAATGATTGCAGCTGAAACGATAATTGAAAGCATCAAAGAAAATAAAGACTTATCAATTTTTGAAGATAAATTTAAAAAAAGTTGGATTTATGAAGAATTATATCGAGCAAGAAATGTTAAACCTAGTTTTAATTGGGGTTTAATTATTGGAATAATATTTACAGGAATAGATCAAATATTGTTTAGAGGAAAATTACCATTTACTCTAAAGCACAAACATGCGGATCATGAAACTTTAAAACCAGCAAATAAAATGCCAAAGATAGAATATCCTAAATATGATAATGTAATAACTTTTGATAAAACAAGCTCTATTTATTTGACTGGAACTAATCACACAGATAATCAACCTGTTCATTTACAGCTTAAAGATCCAAATTTGCCAATTAGTTATACTTTAGAAAAATTTGATGAACCTGCGGTAAGATATTGCCCAGCTGGGGTATATGAAATTCAAAAAGAAAAAGATATTAATAAGTTTGTCATCAATTCTCAAAATTGTATTCATTGCAAAACATGTGATATTAAAGAACCTTCTCAAAATATTAATTGGGTAACGCCTGAAGGCGGTGGCGGACCAAAATATGGAAATATGTAGTTTTTAGGAAATATTAATTTAAAAAGATAAAATAATTCCAACTGTACAGATAACAACAACAAAAAAACCTAAAAAAACAATATTTCCTAAGTTTTCTCTCTCATTTTTCTTTCGTGCTCTGGCTAAAAGATCATTTATATCAACTCTCTTCGGACTTTCTTCCTCTCTAGAAAATGGGGTCTTTAAAGGAGGAAGGTCCTGAATTTCAGAATTATTGATTTTTTCTGCACTCATATAACTATTATTAAAACATCATTAATTATATAGAGCAATATAACTTTTGTTCATTATAGGTTTATTATATTTACAGATATGTTCATTTTGGGTAGAAAAGCTCATTATGAAAAAAATTCTTCCTGAAATATCAAGGCAAATTTATTCCAATTCAATATTAAATTTATTTGATAAAAATTATTTTGAAATAGGTCCGATATGGGCATCATTACAGTTAGAGTGGCTAAATGAGGTTTATAGAACTTTTTATGATTACGAAAAATTTATGGTTCTTGTATATTTTAGAAATAAGACATTTGATTATTATTCAAAAAATTTTGTGAAAATGACTTTTGAAGAATATTATAGCCAAAAAATGATTGAAATAGAAAAATTTAATATAATGGATGTATCAAAGAATCTTAATATACCCAAGGAAAGCGCTAGAAGAAAAATTATTGAATTAGAAAAATTGGGAATAATAAAAAGATCAAGAAAAAAAGTTTACTTGCTGAAAAGTAATTGGCCATCTATTAAACCAGAAGATAATGTTAAAAGAATATCAAAATTTTTATCAAAAATTTCAAAATCACTTTATATGGAAAAAGTTCTTAGTAATACATATACTACTGAGGAAATATCAAATGGGATAAAAGTAAATTTTTCTCATATTTGGAAATTATATTATGACATGCAAATTCCCATGTTGTTAAAATATAAAAAAATTTTTAAAGATTTAGAGAGCTTTCATGTAAATGGAGTATGTATAGTGAATCAATTTTTAAATAGCAAAGTTCAAGATAACTCCCAAATGAGTAAAGAATATTTTTTATATAAATATATGTTTAAAAGAAAAATTTTTAAAGGAATAAGCGCAATGTCAATTTCTGATATTACAGGTATACCTAGACCTACTGTTATTAGAAAATTAAATAAACTGGTTAAATATGATTTTTTAAATATTGATTTTAAAAAACACTATACGGTATCAGGTAATCATAAAGATGAATTGATAGAGGTCCAAAAAGGTGTTTTTGAGAATTTAGCTATATTTTCTTCAAAAATATTCAATTTATTATCTGCTCAAAAAAAATTTTCATAACTTTTTTAATTACTTTTTTTTACAAGAAATACGAAGATTATAGCAGTTGACATCATTATTAATGCATATGCTGCAGTTGGCACCATGTATAATAAATCTTTACCAAACAATTGCGTACCCACAAAAACAGCAAGAGTTCCATTTTGTAGACCACACTCTAAAGATATACATCTTCGTTGAGCAACTCCACGTATAAAAAATTTTGCAATATAAAAACCTATTACCATCATAGTAATGTTTAAAATTAAAGTTATGGTTCCTGCTTTTATTAAAAACATTAAAATATTATCCCATTCTTCAATATAAATAGTTATAAAAACAATTATAAATAATCCAATTGAAATTCTTTGGATTATTTTCATATTTCTTAATACAAAATCATTAGCACGTTTTCTAATAATCATTCCTATAATCACTGGAACAGTTACGACAAGAAACATTTTCAATGATATCCCAAGCATTGAGATATCTTTCCTTACATATCCTATATCAAATAATTCAATCGAAAGAAAAACTATGTAGGGAACAGAGACAATACTTATTAAACTAATGATAGCCGTTAATGATATGGAAAGAGCTACATCGCCATCTGCAAATTTAGTTAATATATTTGAAGTTACGCCACCAGGAGCAGCTGCAATTAACATGACTCCTAAGGCTAATTCAATCGGGATTTTTAAAATTATTATTAAAAGGTAAGCAACCACTGGTAACAGAATTAATTGGCAAAATAATCCTACAAAAAATTCTTTTGGATTTTTAAATACTCTGGTGAAATCTTTAGTTGTTAAAGATGTACCAAGTCCAAGCATTATTAATGCTAGTGCTAGTGGTGCAATCGTTGTTACAATTTCCATTATTATTTTTACCTAATAAAAATTTTATTTTATTCTATATTAAAAAAAAGTGGAAGAATTATATTTTTTTGACAAGTTTTCAAATTAAGAAAGATCAATAGCATTTTTTTTTAAAGCTTCCATTGAAACAACCTTTAAAGTTTTTTCATGTGTTCTTTTTAAATAAACAGGACATTCTTTGCCTGCATCAACTGCTTTAGCATACCAACTTGCACAAACACACCAACCATCTCCATCTTTTAATCCTGGAAAACCAAATTCTGGGTGAGGGGTGATTAAATCATTACCTGCTTCTTTACACCACTCTAAAAATTCTGTTGTGACTTTTGCACACACAGTATGTACACCATGATCATTTTCGTCAGTGCCACAACAACCATCTCTGTACCACCCTGTTAGAGGTTTGTTTGAACATAATTCAAGATCTTCGCCTAGAACATTTTTTTGTTTTTCAACCATTTATATTTTAGTAGGGTTTGGTTGATCTTTATATACAACCTCTGGATCAAATGATTTTTCTTTTTCCTCAAAATTCATTTCAATTTTTTTTCCATCTTTAATCATTCCCAATGGAATAGATCTATAAAAACATGATCTATAACCAACGTGGCAGCTTGATCCATTACCAATATCAACTGTTAACCATATTGAGTCTTGATCATCATCTATTCTTATTTCTTTAACTTTTTGTTTAAAGCCACTTGTTTTTCCTTTATGCCAAATTTGTTGTCTTGATCTACTAAAATAATGAGCCTCTTTAGTCTCAATAGTTTTTTTAAGAGCCTCAACATTCATAAAACCATGCATTAAAATATCCTTTGTTTTTGAACACATGGTTATTACTGGAATTAACCCATCATTATCAAATTTAGGAGAAAGCAAGTTTCCTTCTTCAATATCAAGTATATTTTCTCTTTTTTTAAACATAACTAGGTAATTATGTAGCATATTAATCAATATAATAAATATTTTAAAAACAAGGATTTACTGTATAAACTGACTTCATGAAATTAGTTAAAGACACAGATAATAAAATTTTAAATAATAACAAAGTTTCTGACAAAGAGGCTGAAGAAGCATTTAAAACTATTTTAAGCTGGATAGGTGAAGATCCTAATAGAGAAGGTCTGTTAGAAACTCCAAAAAGAGTAGTGAAAGCTTTTAAAGAATATTTTAAAGGTTACAAAGAAAATCCTAATCAAATTTTAGATAAAACTTTTGGTGATGTTGAAGGGTATGATGATATGGTTGTGCAAAAAAATATCTCAGTTCAAAGTCACTGTGAACATCATATGGCACCAATCATTGGTAAAGCTCATGTTGCCTATATTCCTAAAAAAAGAGTAGTTGGATTAAGTAAATTGGCAAGAGTTGTAGAAGTTTTTTCTAAAAGATTGCAAACTCAAGAGAGACTTACTATGCAAATAGCGAATACACTAATGGAGTCTTTAGATGCTAAAGGAGTAGCTGTAACGATTGACTCAACACATCAATGTATGACGATGAGAGGTATAAAAAAAGAACAAGCTTCAACAGTTACAAATTATTACTTAGGTCAATTTAAAGAAGACCTTAGTTATCAAAATAGATATTTAAGATTTATTAGCATTGTAAAATAATAAAGTGTCAGATCAATTTAAAGCATTAATTTTAGATCAAAAAGGGGAAGAGTTTACAAGAGAAGTAAAATTAATAGATAAAAGTTTTTTAAAACATGGTGATGTAACTATAAAGATAGATTACTCTGATCTAAATTTTAAAGACGGAATGATTTTAAAAAACGGAGGAAGACTTGTAAAGGAATTTCCACATATACCTGGAATAGATTTTTCTGGAACGGTTATTGAAAGTCAGAATGAAAAATTTAAAACTGGTGATGAAGTAATTTTAACTGGATTTAGAGTCGGAGAAATTTTTTATGGAGGCTATTCTCAGATTGCAAAAGTTAATGGAGATTTTTTAATCAAAAAACCAAAAAATTTATCTTCTAAACAAGCTATGATACTAGGCACTGCTGGCTTAACTTCTTTGATGAGCGCTTTTGCAATAAAAGCTCGAGAAGAAATTTTATTAGGAGAAAAAGTCAAGAATGTATTAGTTACTGGAGCAACAGGAGGTGTTGGTAGTGTAGCCATAATGATTTTAACAAAGATGGGATATGAAATTACAGCTGTTTCAGGAAAAGAGTCAAAAACTGAATATTTAAAATCATTAGGAGCAAAAAATATTATAAATAGATCTGAATTTGATAAGGATCCACGCCTAATAGACAAAGGATTGTGGGATGGAGTAGTTGATACAGTAGGTGGAAAAATACTAGCTAATGCGATTGTTCAAACAAATCCAAATGGAATAATAGCAGTTTGTGGAAATGCAAGTAGCAATGAATTAAATACTAATGTGATACCTTTTATGCTTAGAGGTATTAAATTATGGGGCATGGACTCAGCTAACTGTAGTATTAAAAGACGAGAATTTATATGGTCTGAAGCAGCTAATTTAGTAGATTTTAGTAAACTAGAAAAAGAAGTTCAAATAGTAAGTTTAGAAGAGCTAGTTCAAGTGTATCCTAAGATTTTGAAAGGAGAAATCTCTGGGAGAGTTTTAGTTGATGTAAACAAGTAGAGGAATTAGGCTAGATGGATTGGGATAGATTAAAAATTTTTCATGCAGTTGCTGAAGCGGGTAGTTTTACCAATGCAACAATTAACTTAAACTTAAGTCAATCAGCTATAAGTAGACAAATTCAATCATTGGAACACGACCTTAAAGTTCAACTTTTTGAAAGACACGCTAGAGGCCTTACATTAACCGAAAATGGAGAATATGTATTTAAAACTGCACATGATGTTATTACTAAACTTAAAGAAGTAGAAACATCATTAGGAGATCAAAAAAACAAACCTACTGGTAAATTAACAATAACAACGGTTAGAAGTTTTGGGACTCATTGGTTAACTCCACGTATTAAAGAATTTATGAATTTACATCCTGAAATTGAGATCGAATTAGTTTTTGATGATAAAGAATTAGATTTAAGTACAAGAGAAGCTGATATAGGTATTTTTATGAGACGACCTAAACAGCTAAATTATATTCAAAAAAAATTGGTTGATATTAAGTATTATATTTATGGCTCTAATAAATACTTAGAAAAATTTGGAATGCCTAAATCATTAGCAGATTTAAATAAACACAAATTCATTTCATTTGGTAAAGGTGCACCATCCCCAGTGTATAACCCTGATTGGGCGCTCAAACTTGGAAATAAAGATGGAAAAAAAAGAAAATCAATTATGAAAGTTAATAGTGTTATGGGTTTGCTTTTAGCCGTTGAAGCAGGAGTTGGGCTCGCGGCTCTACCAGAATATTTAGTTTCAAATTCCAATAATGTAATTAAAGTTCTTCCTAAATCAGAAGGACCAATTACAGAAGCACACTTTGTGTATCCTCAATCGCTTAAAAACACTGCAAGAATTACAGCATTTAGAAATTTTTTATTTAGTAAAATTGGTGATTGGAAAAATTAATTAGAATTATCATTAACATAAACCGAAACACCTCTAGAGTTTATATCAACATCAAATTTTTTATGTAATGGTGGGAATGCTCTTTGAGAACAATCTAATCTATCACAAGTTCTACATGATACTCCAATTGGTATTTCTGCAGTTTTGTCGCTAACATTTAAATTTTCAGTATATACGAAGTCTTTTGCATATTTAGCATCGCAACCCAATCCAATAGAAAGAATACTTTTAGCTCTACCAAATCTACCAATTCCTTTCTCAACTGTTTTTGCAATACAAACATATTTTTCTCCGTTAGTCATCTTACTCACTGCTGCTTGAATAACACCAGGTCTTGTAAAAGCTGAGTAAACATTCCACCTTGGGCACGCTCCACCATATCTTGGAATTTCTATTCCAGATAAAGAAAATCTTTTAGAAATATTTCCAGCCATATCAACTCTCAACATATGAAATGGAATACCAGGAAGCTTAGGATCTTGAAGGCAGGTTACTCTATGCGCAACTTGTTCAAATGAAGTTGCAAAAGTATTTTGTAAAAGTTCTAAATCATACTTTAATTTTTTACATTCAGCGTGAAATGGTTTGTAAGGCATTAAAATAGCTGCACCAGTATAATTAAGCAGTGCAACCTGAGTCAGTCTTTTAGATTCTTCAGATGGAAAACTGAATTTTGACAAATAGTCATTAATTTCTTTTAAACAACCTTCTTGTGCTATTTGAGAAGCAGCGTAAAGTTTTTTTGTTTCTAATGAATTATAATCACTAAGCAAAAGTTCTTTTTTATTTTTGTTAAAAATTTTTGAAAAAGGTTTATTTTCCTCAGGAATAATATCTTTTACTGTTATAGAGTATTCTATTTTAAGATGCTCACATAAAGCTACATATCTTGTTCTATTATTTTTTTGAATTTTATCAAAAACTTTATTTGCAAAATTTTCAAGTTTTGGGAAATAATTTTTATTTTCTTGAAGAAAATCAGAAATTACTTCACCAGGAAAAGAGTTTTTTCGATTATCAACTATTTTACCAGATAACTTTTCAATTTTATTAACTAATTCGTGATCTTTTTTTTTTAAAATATCTCCAAGTCTAATAAGTGCTTTACCAATTTTTGGATTAGTACCAACTAAATCTTTAACTTCTGGACCAAGAATATCTAGATCTTCAAATAATTTATCATCAAGAATTTCAGAGATAGTATTCTCTAAATTTATATCAGACTTTGAAGTTAGATCTGAGAGTTCAATTTTCAATTTATCACAAACTTTAAGTAATAAATCTCCGTCTATTTTTCTTTTTCCACTTTCTATTAAGTTTAAATAACTTGGTGAAATTCCAAGATCCTCTGAAAGTTTATTTGCTTGTAAGCCCAATTGCCTCCTAAAAGCCTTTATTTTTGGACCTATTTTCCCATCTAATTGACTCATATTTTCTATTTGTAAATTTTGTAAATTTAAATTTACAATATATTTCCTTGTTTTACAAGCATTTTAGACAATAATGTAGATTTTGTAAATTTAGTTAATTATAAGATTTACATGGACGATAAATTAAAAAACACTGAAAATGAAGCTCAAATCATCAAAAAAGAGGATTTATCTCGACATAATCAAAAAGGTATTTATTTAAGAGATGATTACTGTGATTGGGGCTCAAGTGGAATGGAAGCCTTAGTTGATCAAATCAACGACGGAAATTAATTCGTTCAACTTAAAATATTTTCACAATAATAGAAGAAATAAATGAGCGCAGAGAACATCTCTTACGATTTAAAAAGATTTGCAGGAATTAAAAGAGATTATACTCCGGAAGAAGTAGAAAGATTAAGAGGTTCAATTAAAATTGAATATTCGATGTGCAAACATCAATCTAAAAAATTATGGGATTTATTAAATACAGAATCGTATATTAATACTTTAGGATCGTTATCAGGAAATCATGCAGTTCAACATGCAAAAGCTGGTTTAAAAGCAATCTATTTAAGTGGTTGGCAAGTAGCAGCTGACGCAAACAGTGCTGGAGAAATGTATCCAGATCAATCTTTATATCCTTACGATAGTGCACCCAAATTAGTTGAGTCAATGAACAATGCTTTAATAAGAGCTGATCAAATTCAACATATGGAAATCCAAGATGGTGATATGAAGTTAAATAATAGAGTAGATTATATGTTGCCAATTATTGCTGATGGTGAAGCAGGTTTTGGAGGACCTTTAAATGTTTTTGAATTAGCAAAAAAGTTTATTAAGGCTGGTGCAGCAGGCGTTCATTTTGAAGATCAATTGGCTAGTGAAAAAAAATGTGGTCACATGGGTGGAAAAGTTTTAGTTCCAACTAGCACCATGATTAAGAATTTAAAAGCTGCAAGATTAGCTGCCGATATAGCCAATGTGCCTTTGATAATTTTGGCAAGAACAGATGCAAATGCTGCTAAATTAATAACTAACGATCATGATGAAAATGATAAACCATTTTTAACTGGTGAAAGATCTCCAGAAGGTTTTTATTATGTTAAGCATGGAATTGATCAAGCTATATCAAGAGGATTAGCCTATGCCCCATATTCAGATTTAATTTGGTGTGAAACTGCTTCACCTAACCTTGAGGAAGCTAAAAAGTTTGCTAATGCTATACATGAAAAATTTCCTGGTAAACTACTTGCATATAACTGTTCTCCTTCGTTTAATTGGAAAAAACATTTATCAGATTCTGAGATAGCAACATTTCAACAAAAAATAAGTGAGATGGGTTATAAATTTCAATTTATTACTCTTGCAGGTTTTCATACACAAAATATTGCAATATTTGAACTTGCTGAAAAATATAAAAAAGAGGGCATGGCTGCTTATTCAAAAATTCAAGAGTTAGAATTTGCTAGAGAGAAAGATGGATATACAAGTGTTAAACACCAAAGAGAAGTTGGAACTTCCTATTTTGATGCTGTTTCAAATACGATTAGTAGCGGTGAAAGCTCTACAACTGCCATGAAAGGCTCGACTGAGTCCGAACAATTTTAATTAAATAACTTTCTTATATTTTATAAAAGTTAGACTCTTGGGAGAGTCTTAATTAATATAATTTGATTACACCTAATAAATATGGTTTATTATTCTATGATTATAAGTATTTTACTTTTAATTATTCTATACATCTCTCATAAGTATATTGTTGCTTGGATAGTTTATTATAATAATACAGATGATCGTTTTGGTGACTCAATTTGGAGATGGACTTACGATTATAAAGTTGCAGGCAAAAGAGATATTTCAGATCTTGATGATAAGCCTTTTGTTAGGAAAAGAAGGATTAGAAATAGGACTGTTTCTTTGATGTATTGCAATTTTTTTGTAGGATTCACAGTATTTATGTCTTTTATGAGCAATTTACTCATTTTAATCTTAACATAAGGTTTAATCAATTTTTTCAACAATTATAACAACTATTAAGTGCGACATTAGTTGCAATTGATAATCATTATCAATGCAAATAATAACCATTCTCAATTGGTTCAATATAAACGTAAAGGTAGAAATGAAAAAAATATCAATATCAACATTAATTATATCATTATTGTTGTCTGCTTTCGCAGTCGCAAATGAAGTTAATATTTTTAATGCAAGACACTATAAAGCTGACGGCGAGCTTTATTCCAAGTTTACTAATATGACTGGGATTAAAGTTAATTTGATTAATGGAAAATCAGGAGCCTTAGAAAAAAGAATAATTGAAGAAGGTGCTGATTCTTCTGCAGATCTTTATATTACTGCTGATGCTGGAAGATGTGGTGCTATGGATGCAAAAGGTCATCTCCAAGGTGGTTTAACATCTGCGGCTATAAAAGCTGCTGTTCCAAAAAGCTTTAGAACAAGTAAATGGGTTGGAATAGCAAAAAGAGCTAGAATAATTTATTAT
>MDTB01134784.1_pt1 | contig 11688 bp, 11 predicted proteins | sample 811161 | NCBI WGS metagenome assembly MDTB01 (sample SAMN05326650, study PRJNA326480) | marine metagenome | isolation source: seawater | place: Mediterranean Sea | collected 2009
CGATCCCACTCATGCTCCACGCGCAAAGGCGACATCTCCATGATGATGCCGACTTCGATTCTCTTTCTCCCGGGAACCGGACTCTCCGAAGAGTTTTATTCCCCTCTTCTGGCCTTGCTTGGCAGGCATGGTGGGGTGCTGAGCTTCCGGTATCGCCATCAAGAATCGATGGTGGAGGCCTGCCGAAGACTTGCCGGTTCGGCAGACCTTTTTGAAACCTTGCGATCAGAGGTGTGCTTCGGACCCAAGCCACAGACGGTTTCCGAACTAGGGCTGAAGCCCTCCGATGGCATCAGTACTTGGTACGAGCAACACAGGGGGCTGGAGGGTGAATCGGCTGAATCGCTCTGGAGAAGAACCATTGTGGTGGGACATTCGCAGGGGGCAGGGCATGCCCTGATGATCAGCCAGAACCGATCTCTGGCTGGGGCACTGATGATCGCTGGCCCTGCAGACAGCCTTCACGGAACACTGGCCCCTTGGACACAGCGAAGCTTTCAGACACCGACCCAGAAACGATTGCTGATGGTGCACAAGCAAGACGCGGGCTATCGGCCGGTGGCGGCACACGCTGAAGCAAGTGGGTTACGTCGATGGGATCTGCTTGGCGAACCGCCCAGCGAGATTGGCGGTCTGGCATTGGTTGACACTGAACCCATGCCGGCATTCGCGGCCCATGGATGCCTCGCCGGAGCTCAAACCTGGGCCGCGACACCGAAAAGACAGGCCCTATTCCGCCAGCTCCTTGTCAGGGCGTTTGAGCTGTGGCAACGGCCAGTGGATTGAGCTAGGAGTGTGTTAGGGACCACAGAGTTAAACGATGCAATCTCTTGAGCGCGAGGCTGGCGAATCCTGCCTTTCTTTGGCCGATGGCTACCTGGGACAGTGTCCGATCGTGCGAGAGCACAATCAGGACATAGGCGCCAATCCAGAAGACGTCATCAAAATCCCTCAAAAGCTGAGAGGGGAATTCACAAAATTATCAACAAATCTTTACAAGCTAGGGCGAGCCTTCGAGCTGGGACTTATCGACTAGAGATCGCGCAAGTCATTGAATCAACCAACAAGAAATATTGAAAAGTCATGTGGTGCGTGTTTAGGTGTGTCCCCTACACCAAGCATTGGCTTGCTGATCACGCCGCACACTGAACCAACAAGAAAAAGGATTGATTGGACACCAGCGCCCGTTAAAGTTACGGGGCATACTTGAAAGCCAAATCGCGGCGCCATGCATGTTCAATCGAATGGCACTGCCTTAGTCGAACACCATGGCGGAATCAGTCATGGATGACCATCAAGAAAGAATTGAAGCACTGGGCATCTCACGCGCAAAAAATAACTACATTAATCAACTCTGGAAACTCCACTGCAGAGACATTGTGGGAGTTGAATTTATGGCAACAGATTTTGAAGATGCAATCGACGAATTGGATGAAGAGGACCCATCGAGCCAAGCTCTTGACCATCCGTTAAGCGCAATACTAGAAACGATCAATTCTGAGCCGGAAAGCTTAACTTCACGCGAGGTAAACGATCACTATCTGTGGCTAGACGAAAAACTTATGGCATTAAAAAGGTTAAAGAGTGACGTGGAACTACGACTGCGCAACGCCAGCTCCTCAATCCCAGAGAACAAAACAATGCAATGAGAGAACCACTGTTTATCTTAAGCCCTCCAAGATCATTTTCGTCCCTGATCTCATCAATGATAGGCCAACATCCAGAATTACATGCCTTCCCAGAATTACAGATCTTCAGCGACGAAACCATCGGAGATATGATGGAAAAGAATCAGCGTCGCTTCAACCGTCTGTCTAGTGCTGGATCGATTCGCTCGATTGCTGAAGTTCATGAACACCAACAGACGGACGAGAGTTGTGCAAGAGCCTGGCTTTGGCTCCAAAAGCGTTCTGCTTGGAGTCCCTCAGATTTCTTTGATTACTTGCGAAAAAAAATAGACCCGCAGATTGCAGTCGAAAAAACGCCTGTCAACACCTGGAAAGCAAGTCGACTAGAAACAATCATACGCACCTACCCAAATGCAAAATTTCTGCATCTTTCAAGAAGCGTGAATGGCAATTCAAGTTCTCTAAAAGAATTCATCAAGGATCAAGACAAATTGCTGGGTAGACAAGAAACAGATCAACTCACGGGCAGAGCGCTTAGCCGTGAATATCCTGCCAGCGTTTGGTATATCTGCCATCGCAATATCTTAAGCATGAAACCATTGATAAAAGAAGATAATTTTATTCAAATCAAGGGCGAAGACCTACTCAATCATCCCAGTGCAGTATTAATTCAATTCTGCAGATGGATGAATATTGATGCGAGCCCAACAAGCATTAATGCCATGCTTAGACCTCACGAATCCCCCTACGCATTTGTAGGGCCAAAGATTGCTATTGGCGGCAATGACGGAAAGTTTATGAGGCAACCAGTCCTCACGTTGAAGAATACAACGCAACAGAAAAAAAGCCCAAAAGCCTTCAAGGAGGATGCTAAAAAAAGCTATTACGAATTAGACTTTGATAAATTTTTTAAGCAATATAAATCATTGTCAAGTCATGAGCTACAACAGGTATCACGATGGTGCGCACAACTCTCTAAGGAAATTCACGCAATGCAACTTAGATTAGGCTACTAGCATGAAAATTCATCAATTCGAGTTGGATACAACAACAGACGAAGTAAGAGCAAGCGACTCATCTTCTGATCAATATTTTTTCTTTTATGACAAGCACAAAATACTAAGCGCCTGGATAGCACGCAAAAGAAAAGACAAAATACTAATCCTTGCCTACCAAGAAAAAGAGAAAGGAACAATGAAGATAATTGATATACAGGAATTGCTCACAGCCCCTGAATCAGTGCATATAAATGCACTAGGAACATTACTTCTCGTCAACAAGAAAGGAATCTTATGCCTAAGCCTTGAAGCAGAAAAGATTAAATCAAGTGCGGCTAATTCCTTGAAATCAATTATTAAACCATGGCAGGAAGAGATCCAGAAATTTCCTGGCATGACAATCACAGATCAAGTTGTCATGGGCGAAAAGAAACTAACAAGATACACAACGATTTCAAAAGACTACTACGGCGATCCATTTCTTGAAGAATCAATACTTTTCTTATCAGAAAAAGCATGTCAATCTGAACATGAATCAGATGCCTTGGTCATCATTGGCAACAGCAAATTCAATTCACACTTAAATCTTATAAAATGCGCAAAGATTAATCTCTTCGACATGCCCATTATAAATTTTGCCATGAATTACACCCCCTTATCAAATGGACTGCACATCTTAGGATGGAATAAACAGAATTTACAAGCTATCCAAATTGATTACCAAGAGAATGAAAGAGAGGTTATTAAAAAAACCGATCAATATTCGATCAAATTCCAAGAAGTAACGATGAAGGACCGATCAACCCAATATGTTGATTACACAGGCCGCTTGGTCGTGCTCGTTGACCAAGAGCATCCCTATAGATTTTATTGCTTGGATATGGATTAAAAAGTCCTCCTTCTAAAAAAGCTTGAAGAGAGGTCAGCATCCACCAATTCATAAGGTTGACATAGTCAACCCGAAGTCTCTGAAGGGCCTGCACTAGTCACGCTCTATAATGAAAAAAGCACGGGAAATAACAATGTGACGAACAGTGCGCACCGAGAAAAAGCAATCAAAGATCTTCTGATGCAATTCTCAAAATGCAATGGTAGGACCTTTGACTGCCCAGATTCTTCTATACAGGTCGACAAATTTGAACAAGAAAGTCTTCTAGACTTAAAGCAAATATCTAACAATCAAGATGCCAATGTTAGATTCTGCCTAAGAATACGAGCGAAAATAAATTTCAGAATAAAAATAGCAGAAGCAATGCTCAAAAGGCTTTCCAACTACTCAACTACAGTATAGCCTATTGCTCTAGATACATTGATTACCTCATCAATGACGGATTGATTGGCTGAAAAGCGAGCCAATTCGTCCAATGATATTAGCAAAGAAGAACTGGTTTGATCTCGAAAAAAGTACGAAGGATCACCACTTAAGGGGCAGTCGGATAAAAGTGGATCAATACCCTCCAAAGCTGAAACACGATTCTTCGCTGGCACAGTGCATGGAAACTCACTTCCTAATTCAGTAAACTGATAACGATCAATGCTTTCAGCATGCAAATAAAAGACTTGCCTGAATGATGATGGTAAACGACTAGAAATCTGCAAAAAGGGTCTTACAAATTCAAGCCAAAGGGATAGTGGATCAAGAGGAAACGAGAGATTCGGCTTTGCCAAAATCCAATGCAAACAACAGTCAAAAGCAAAGACCCCTTGCATAATATCCAAGCAAAAAGAAATAGGATTACGCCATATCACAATCAAGAAAAAATCAACCATCTTACCAGCAAGATCTAGAAGATAATTGGGGTACAACGAGTGCGAGAAAGAAGGATCAATAACGATCAGCTTAGAATCCTCGACTGCATGCATCAGACGCTTACTATTAATTTGACCAGGCGTAGATGATGAATAATGCTGCAACATAGACAGATATGAATCAAGCGAAAATGTCATACCATGCAAATTTAATAGAAACCGAATCAACGCCTCCTGTGACTTGTAGAGATGCAATGGCGAATCAAATTGCCCAAGATCATGATCGGTCAGTGCAGCCGCTAGATGAAGATGCCCTGTCATCAACGCACGCTGATGATTAAGCTCTATACGCTGGTAAAACCGATCTGCAAATCCAACAGTTGAAGATCGAGGCAAACCTGCAAAAAAAACAACAGACATCTCCTATGGCGTCCAAGACCAAACGTCTACACGCACGAAACGAGCGATCGATGAGAACATGACCAAAAACAGATTGCTATTGCCACTCTTGATCCGTGCCGCCCCACTGGATTGAAGTAAATTTGGACTCAAAGGGTCCTCCAATCGAAGCGACACTTGAAAATAAACCTTCTGATCAATCATCTCACTCGATGGTCGGATTGTCTGTACTCGAGCAGATAAGGACTGGTGCGGATTAGCATACAATCGTACTGAAGCATCTTGATTAACCTTAATCAGTGAACGATCATGGTCAGGCACAAGAACATTGACAACTTGAAGGGATCCTTCTCGCAACTCGAGGAGAGTTTCACCCTTCGCAAAGAATGAACCCATCAGACCAGATGTTGTCGACGTGATCAATCCATCAAAAGGCATAACGATCGTGAGGTCCTTTTTTTTATTCAACAAAGACTGTTGCCATTCAAGCGATTGGGCCGTCGACTCTTCTGCAGCCTTAATTTTTATCCTTGCTTCTTGTAGTTCAGACTCAAGCTCCACCTGTTTTTGTATCTTTAAACGCTCCTCTTCCTGCAGTTCATAGGACTGCAATAACAACTCTTGCGCAGCCTGCTTGGACACAGCGCCACTTTGAGATAATTGCTGAATCTCAATTAGTTGGTCTTTAATAATTTTACCAGCTTCTTTATATGAAACAAGTGACTTTTTGACCTCTAACAGTACTTTTTGATTGGCTTGAAAATCTTCTTTCAGACCATCTAGACTTTTTTTCAAATCAACAAGATCAGAACTGATCTGAAAAAGATCACGTTCAAGCTGCGCTGACTGAAGTTGAGCCAATGGTGTACCCATGCCAATAATTTCAGACGAAGGTCCACTTTGAAAAACGGCAACTAACCTCACATCATCTGGTGCTCGTACAGTCAAGTCGCGCTCACTGGAAACAACAACAGATCCAGTTATCGTTCGATCAACCGGAACAACCAAAATGATTGCTGCGAGCAGTAATAGAACCCGATTCTTTGGCAACTTAGTAAAGTAACGGTTTGGCAGAGTTACTGGTTGGCTTGAGTCCATGTGATCTTGTGCATCCTCTATTTGACGACGAGAGCGAATCAGATTTTTACTCCTGAGAGTAGTTAATTTCGGCACGATTGTAATGCGCAAAAACTTCCATAACAACGCGAATAAGATAATTGCAAAAATGTATTCACTAGCTCCCCCAAGAATTGCTGGCAAACCAGTAGCAAGTCGCGGGATAACCAAATAAACGATAATGAGCAACTTGGCGACAATTAGGCCAAAGAAAACAAGCGCAAATAAAACAAGTCCTACGTCTCTCTTCGAGGATAGGGACGCTTTTAGTGCACGTTTCGATTTTGCATCACGATTCTTGAGCCAATTGGACAGCAAAGTCAGAACAAGATAAAGCTGAGAAACAGATCGTCCGAGAGTGCTTGGCGGTAAATCCGTTAACAAAATCATCAAACGGTATCCAGGAGACATCCGGAAAGGCAAAGCCAAAATCAAGAAGCTAATCAGACTGATTTGCAGTACAACATTGGCCAAGGAGTAAAGCTGGGAACCTGCAAGTCCTCCTTGCAATCGTCCAGATGCAAGTAAAAGAATCAATATTGCTGAAAGCGAAAGTCTGGCTAGAAGAGGCTGTGCAATGCACAAAAAAGCATTACTGGATTCAGCTGTCCATTGGCGTTGTCTTAAAGCTGGGCCTGAGTAAGGATTGACTCCGAGACGCGGAATGAAGCCAAAAAGAAACCGAAGGACGATCCATCCATCTCCTGTTCGGGTGAGTGACTGAGCCAACCAGGTTGTAAACGTAGACAATAGATTGACACTTAGCAGGCCAATTAGCACACCGATTAAAACATCAAATTCATTATCGACCTCAGAAATACTGCTGTAAAAACTTACACTACTAGAGGCAGGCGCAAAAACTAAAAAGAGTAAATAACCAAATATAATCAGCAGAACTGGCAACAAGAGTTTGACTTGCAGACGTAATATACTCAAGAGAAAATGTCGCAACCAACCGGGCCACAACGGATTGATTTTAATCAGATTAATGCTTGCTGATTCTCCAATATCATCATCTCCCTGCCCTGCCTGGGGAGACTGTCGATCTCCACTCTCTTCAAAACGTTCTCGTGCCGGTGGCTCAACAGGTAAATGGTCGTCGTCAATCTGGGCTTGAATCAGAATATTTTTATCTAACAAGCCTTGCAGATCATGATCTAGACCATCAGTTGAGCGTGGGTCAAACAGATGTTTTTCCCATTCGTCTGCTGACTTTGTCTCGTTTTGCCACGCCTGAAGCGAAAGCCAGAGTTCACGTGTCAGACGATATGGAGTTGGATCTGGCGGCGCATAAACGGCAACACCTGAACCAGCTAATTCGCTGACGATCAGCTTGGGATTCAGACAATAGGGATCAATCGAAACCACTACTCATTAATAAGCTCAGAGGCATCATTCAATTGAGGATCAGGGGTTGGTTCAGCAAATTTAAGCATATTAAATGCATCAAAAACCGAGTCTAAAGTTGGATGGATATTGCCAATTAACAGACTAAATTCTTCATCAGAAGTGAAGTCGCTCGGCCATCGAATTGCACTCAACACCTCATGATTACGCTCTTTACCAAGTGCTATGCAACGGCCGAAACTTGCGAAGGAAAGGGTAAAATCATTACTGCGGTAGTGAAGCATTCCCCAAAGATAATGGAGCCGAGGATTATCTTCCATGCCTTCAACAGAAGCCAGCATTGCGCGAGCCTCCGTCATTGAAGACGCCCGAATATAAGCATCAATCAAATTAAGTTTTTTCCCTTCTGTGTTGCCGCCTTCATTGGCCAAAACTTCTCTAAAAGATTCAATGGCTTTCAAAAACTCATTCTGATGCAGATAAAGACGTCCAAGACACACAAGCGCAAGATTATCTTGAGGATTAAACTTCAGTGAGAACTTCCACTGTTGCAGCGCATCTCTTGGGTTATCCGTCATCGCAAGCATGATGCCATACTGATCTCGAACACGGGTATTTTCCGGAGATAAACGCAGCCCTTTTTCTAAGGCAACAGCAGCTTCGGAGTAGCGCAGAAGAGACTTCATGGCTAAGGCGACTCGCAGCAATTCCGCAGCCGAATCGGTTTTATCCAGGTTAAATGAATTAAACAACTGCGATGTTCTAACTTGGTCACCCTTTGTCTTATAAATGCGGATCGCATCCGCAATTAACACCTGCTTATCGGGATCAAGCGCGATCGCTTGATCGATGTGAGAAGAGGCAAGATCATAATCTTTAGAGATGTACGCACACGCAGCCAGCATGCGGTGAAACAGTGAAAAAGAGGAACCGAGCTCAATGCCGAGCAACTCACCCCTGGCAGAAATCACATCTCTCTCTTTAATGAAATCACGAGCAGCTTTAAACTTCAAACGTGCTTCTTTTGGAAGTGCAGGTTTAGCCATTCGTGGCTTTCACATATTCTAGTTGCATTTTACTAGCCCAGGGAAGAACTGTCAATTCATTAGCTTTCAAGCATGATGACTTCAGTACCAGATAGTACGTTAGATTCATACTCACAAGATTCTGAATTCCAGATCCTTGGTCCAAAGGGATTGGCAGTGCCGATGAAAAGCCTCTTTTCATTCGAAACAATTGTTCTGATGCCATAGTTATAAAAATTATCAAAGCCATTCGTTGTTACCGGCTCCCATAATTGCCCTTGACGAGTACGCCAAAGATCTGCACCGCCAGAGGATAACAGCCACTCCATTAAATCCGAACGACTGAGCTGATCAGCCCCAAATTTATGCAGCTTATCTTTGGACGTAAACATTGAAAATATACTTGTATCCAAAGTGCCAACATAAAGATGGCCGCGATGCACCTCCATTCTCCAAAGATAAGCATTGAATGGATTGGAAAAACCAGGCGAATAGCCTGAATGAACTGGATAATCTTTGCGTTCTTCACCTACAAGTAGATCAATCGAACCTGAAGCATTCATACGCAATACTTCAAAAGCAGCAGGTCCAACATTATGAATACGGTCATGACCTCCACTTTGGATACCAGAGCCAAGATATAAGTCACCCTCAAAACTACACATGGCAACAATTCCCTGATTCAGGGAGCCACGCCCAGCCCCATTGTCTACAACCAAATCCCACTTGAAGGATAAATTACCAACACGCGTTCCCTTATAAAGAGAAAAGCCATTAATACCTGCGGTTCCAGCGTAAAGATGTCCTTCATGTACGCAAAGAGAGAATACACAGAAGCACTGAGGGTAGGCACCAAACCCATCATCATTAATACATTGCCACAGTCCAGTATCAGGTGCTTGCGATGCATAAACATGTGAGTTTAATGAATGATTGATATTTCCTTTGGACCCACCGGTCACACATGTAATCAACAAATCATCAAATTGCACAAGATTACGAATAGACATAAATCTTGGTTGCTCACCATGTTGATCCTGATTGGATTGGACATGGGGCTTCGGCAAACGCTGAAAAGAATATCCATCCATTGAGTAGAGCAAATCGGGTCCGTCACCTTCGGAGCGTGAGGTTGTTGCCACATATAAACCCTGATCAATTCCATTATTTTTAAAAACACACATTGATCTGTAACTTATCTCGGATCGAAACGGTTTTTGGGGAGTACTAAGTGGATGATATGGTGATTGATACACTCTTTCGCAGCTAAATTGATTCATTGATTTCTCAGATAGGGACCATATTTCCGCCGCCGCAATTTTTTTCTCAAATTCCGGCGTGTAATTTAGACCAAGGTTATTGACTGGCCATTGAGGAATATCAACACTCAGCTTTCCAAGCTTCAAAAATTGCAAATTGGCACGACTTGTACCAATAAATAGTCTTCCCTTAAACCAGGCACCTGAATGAGCATAGTGATTAAAAAGATCACCAAAGCCACCTGTTGCAATTTTCTGTACCCTCACAATTGAACCGACATGCAAGCGTTCAGAATGAGATCAGTGAGGCGATGATCAACACCAACAGCGTCTGGAAAATCATCATGTTCCCAATCCCAGAAGTATGTTCGGCACGTGTAACCAGTAACGGCATAACTACTTTTCAATCGTTCAGCTGAATAACGAGCACCAGGACGTTCACTGGAAATTATAATGACGTTGAGAGGGTGGCCTTCTCTTGGCCTAGATGGCAGCAATGCAGGTGAATAGGAACGTAAAATGTCATCGTATTCACTTGCAGGATAAAGGTCAAGCCTGATCAAATTCTCAAACATCTTCCTTTGCAATGGACGCCCTCGCTTGAAGCGAGCTTTTAAATCATAGGCCCCAGAATCCATTAGAATCAAGTTCCTGACGGAAGAACTCCAGCCAAACCGCTTATCAGCGAGTGTCACCAAATGGGATCCGGCTGAATGCGACAAGATGCTTATATTTTTAAATGCACGAGAGTAAGTATGTTGGTAGGAATTATCTTCCAGCCAGTGATTCAAGCCCTCCAAGGCTTGCAACTGCAGATCGATCAAGCTGGTATCTGTTGATGGGCGTAGTGGATAATTAGCACTGACAAACAGTACATTATTATCCTGGAAGAAGCGAGGCATTTCTCGTACATTTCGACGATCTCCCTTAACCCAACCGCCACCATGAATCCAGACCACCAAAGAGTCAGGATTCTCCTGGCTTGGAAACAGCCTCAATGAAATCTGATCAGAATCAACATCAGGAAGATCTACATATTTCACTTGAACAGCTCGCGAAAAATACATTCTGGATCGTCCCTTGATCAAGGGAGCCAAAAGCATGCAGACATTTCTGTCTCATCGATCTCTTTTCTAGCGCCACACCTTCGATTATTCCACGATGACCAGTGTGAGCCATCAATGCTTGTCCCTCGCTCGAATCGCAGTGTTCCATTCAGTCCGAAGACTGGCGCCGGCGCCACACGCGCAAGCCCAGCCAGATGGTCCCGCCCAACACAGCCATCAGCAAAATCACCTTCACAGCTTTGGAGACAGGGTCGATCCACAGTTCAACGTTGCTATATCCCTCACCCAGCACCATCCCTGCGACGGTTAACAGCAGGGTCCAAATCAGGCTGCCGGCCGTCGTCCAAAGAAGAAACGGCACCATCCGCATCATCTCGATACCAGCTGGCACGGAGATCAAGGTACGAATGCCAGGCACGAGTCGTCCCCAAAACACCAGAGCAGTTCCATAGCGGCTGAACCATCGGCGGCTTCGTCCCAGTTCCTCGGGACTGATACCGATCCAGCGACCGTGGTTGCTAAGCCACTGCTCAATTCTTTCTTCGTTGATCAGCCGACCAATCCCATACCAAGGGAGTGCACCCACCACTGTTCCCAGCAGTCCAGCAAGGACCACGGGTAGCAGGTCAAGTTGACCCTGTTGCACATAAAACCCACCGAGAGGCATGATCAACTCGGAGGGGATTGGCGGGAAGAGGTTCTCCAAGAACATCGCAGCAAAAATCGCGGTGTATCCCAGCCACTGGTTCGCCTCCACCGCCTGGCCGATCAACTCCGGCAGTTGCGTGATGACATCAGAAAGCCCCATGGAGCCTGCGCGTGATCGCGCAAGTCTTCCACGGGGCTGGGCAAACTGCAGCGGGATTAATCAGTAGCGATAGTGGTCCGGTTTGTAGGGACCTTCCACAGGCACGTTGATGTAGTCAGCCTGGTCCTTGCTCAGCTCGGTGAGCTTGGCGCCGATGCGATCCAGGTGAAGGCGAGCCACCATCTCATCGAGATGCTTGGGCAGCACGTAAACCTCTTTGCCGTACTCGTTGCCCTTGGTGAACAGCTCGATCTGAGCCAGCACCTGGTTGGTGAAGGAGTTGCTCATCACG
>MDTB01119877.1_pt1 | contig 11687 bp, 18 predicted proteins | sample 811161 | NCBI WGS metagenome assembly MDTB01 (sample SAMN05326650, study PRJNA326480) | marine metagenome | isolation source: seawater | place: Mediterranean Sea | collected 2009
ATTCATTTTCAATAAAGTATATAGATATATAAAAAAATCCGAAGAAGTTATTCCTGTATTATTAGTACTTATAAAAAATAGTTACTTACGTCAATTAGAAACTTCTTCATATTATTTTATAAGACTAACAAATATGTTACTACAATTAACTAATGTTAGTGATAAAAATAATAAAATATACAATTTATTAACATCAAACGTATATTTTCTAGTATCTATATTTTATAGAGGTATTATGGGCGTTGATGACACCGTAAAAAGTACAACGTCGTATAAAACTTTTGATATCACCGCGATGGGTAACAAAGATCGGGGTACAAAATCTATTATTCTTAAATATATGTTAGCAGTAGTAAGAATAAAATTAAATAAATATGAACTTATAGAAGATGAAAGAGAAAGAGGGAAAAGAATATCTTCAACTGAGTCAACAAATCCAATAGCAACGTTTAAAAAAGATTTAGATCAACCTAATTGGACACAAGAAAACTATGAAAAAGCGTATAATGAGAAGATAGAAAAAATAGGTTCAGAAATAAGTCTATCCGTAGAAGAGAAAGAAGAAATATTACATACACAAGCAAGACAAGAAATCAATGATTTGTTAATAAATTTAGGTAATGAGTTAGGTTTATTCGAACCCGACAAGTACAAATATATATTAAATTTAGGTCAAACACTTGAATATGTTAGAAAACATCAAAGAGATACAAAAAGTAAATTTACACCTGAACAGTATATACAGAAGGTTGATCGTTTAACAAACTCACTAACATTTAGATATAATGACATTAACACTTACATGACAGTATTACCAGGGTGGTGGTTACGTAATACTGATGCATATGATCCAAGATTAAAATCATTACAAAGACGTAAGGATGAAGGAAAATCTTGGTTATTTGTTAGTGGTGCGAAAGATTTTGCATTTGGTGAAGAAGCGGCTGGTGAACAACCACCTAGTTATGACGAATTAAGTCAATTATCTATTAACAATGAATTACCTAGTGCTCCTTCTTATAAAGAAAAAATAGAAATGAGAAATAATATACAACAACAAATTGAGGTTGATGACACAATTAGAGATCAATTAAAAGGTTTGAGACAAAAGAGTACTCCCCGGGCCTGCTCACTATGTCGACAACCTACATATAAACGTATAATAGATGGTAAATTAATAGATTTTGGGTATTGTTGGATTCATTTATGTAGAACTACTAGTAACACAGTAAAAACGAAGTATGGTGACGAAAAATTAGAAGAGTGGTCTAACACAAAAAATGAAAATGAAGACAAAATTAATCAAATGTGTATACCTGTTCCTAAAAATAATACGAATGTCAGACTAGCCGCTAGACTAAATCAGGCAAATATAATAAAAGAGAAGAGGAGACCAATAAAATAAAAATGAATGAATAAATTTTATAAATTTTAATTATAAAATTTTAAAAAAACTTTTTATTTTAACTACTTTTTTTTAATTTTTTTCTTACTTTTAAATATAAACGGATTAATTTCATTCTCATAACTTACCACATTATTAATATACTTTGGGATATTAACATATATCGTCGAATTGTCTTCTTCTTCGTATGCCATTTTCTTATTTAATTATAAATTACTTCGTTAAATCAATTTTATATTCCTCAAATTTATCAAACTTTTGCAACGTCTCGTTAATTCCCTTAGAGATTTCCTTCATACTCTCTTTATCACCAACAGTTTTCATACACTTCAACATCAACACTTGAGAACACAATATAGTCCACAAACTAACATGTTCATGATCCACTTCATCATCCACTTCTCGAAATCTTTTAATAGTATTATTAACATCTTGTCCCTCATCTCCATAATACTGATTCACAATCTTCTCCGCTACAAGCACTAACATAACATCATCATCCTTAAAACCGTTTAAAGAATCTTCAAGTCTTTGTAAAAATAAATCAGCCATAGTTGATATATTAATAAAGTTTTAATTATTTCAATTTATAATCTACAAGATATCTACTGGTAAACGATGTACTATACTTGTTAGTACTAGCGACTATATCTTTTATAGGTTTGGGTTTTCCACATATGTGATCCCCACAATGATCTAGATTAGATAATATACAGTTTATATCTTTTTGTTTATTTGTAATATTATTATTCCACCTCCCTAACATTGTCCTTGTACTCGTTTTGAATAAATTCATAAACATTTAATTTATAACATATTTATCTTATAAATATCAATTTTTTTATACTAACCACATCATATATTTATTCAGTCCTATAGAATACTGTAAACAAAAATCACTCAAGTCCTCAAGCTGGTCCATCTTACCAATCTTTTCCACTTCACCTCGTATCCACTTATTGAAATCTACCCACATATCATACTTAAATTTAGTTGATACACAACTTATTGCAGGACTCATCATAGGTATATACGAAACGTTAAGTCTATCATCAACTCGTTCACGTAAAGTTCTCCTTTCTTCAACCGTTTTAGTTTTCAAGAAACTATTTACAAAGTCAATACATATACCGGAAGAATGTTTCAGATTACCAATATCATATGTATTTGGGTCCATCTTGTTTATATATATTTAGAATATACTTTTAAAATTTTATCAATTTTAAAATTAACGTCGTCTTTTTCTAGTTTTACGTTTTCTAGATTTTTTACGTTTTTTTCTACGTTTTTTAGATTTTTTACGTTTTTTAGATTTTTTACGTTTTTTAGATTTTTTATATTTTTTTCTACGTTTTCTAGATTTTTTATATTTTTTTCTACGTTTTCGAGAGTTCATACTATGTGGTCTTGCTTCAGTATACAAATAGTAAGTAGCTTGTCGTTGTCGTCTTCGGGTATGTACTGTAGTATTATAACTACTTCTAATTGCATCCACACTAAGTCGATCTAAATTATTAATTGATGGTGATGATTGATTAATACTCATAACTCTAAGTATATCAATAACACTTTGCATACCATCATTCACTCCACGACCAGTAAAGAAATGATGTGAATACGCTGCATCACCTGCAACAAATAAATGGTGTCCATTTATTCTTTTATATAAGTCACCATCAACTTGAGTAACTGATACGGGAAATTGAGATATTCCTGTATGATTATTCGAACTATCATTAATCATAGTCCAAAATTCTGTAAACTTTGGAAACATTGGTCTACCATCATTAAATATAGGGTCTTGTCCGGGTGCAGGTGTATTACCTATCTGTGAAGAGTTTATATATTTATCATATGCTCTTCTTAATGCTCTCTTTGGTCTACCTGGATCACCGGGTGTAAATAATGCGGCTACATATATACCCATCTTATTGGATATAAATCCTCTGAAATCACTTTGTGTAGGACTTTCAACAGGCCTCCATTTTCTATAAGGATTTGTATAAAATCTACCAACTGGTATATTTGAACGTTTCAATTTGTCAGCGTTAGTCCTCGGAGCTTTGGTACCATCACTGTGTATATATCGATTAATGGTATAAATGTTATTATAATCTGTATTTCCTATATAACCGATTATAGCATGTCTTAATCTACTGTTTCTAAAATTCTCCTTTCTCCTAGTGTTAGGAAAATATCTATCTACTTTTCCCAAACCTGTACCAATAGTTAAAATAATTAAATTTATTGGACGAACATAATTCTGAGCTAACAACGGTCCTGCTGCTGGAGGAGATGTCCATCTATCTAAATCTGCATTTGTTATATCTCTATCAAAATTAAAGCTTACAAATGCATTGTATTGAGCAGCAAGTCTTTTTATTAAATATATCATCTTTGTCTGTATAAGATTAATAGGCATCGAGTAATATGAAAGATTTGGATCATCACTAGGTTCTAAACATTGTCCAACATCTTGTTCTGGAGGTGCAAACGACTGTCTACATACATTTTTTTTTAATTCTCTAGCAGCAAAAGGATACACATTTTCCAACATATTCCACATATCTTTCTGAAAAAATAATACTTGTCCTCTTTTCATAAAATTAGTCTTTGATCTCTTCTCATATAAAAATATTTTTTTTCTACCTTGATCTATCCTCAATAATGAATAAGCAGCAAATAAACCAACCGGTCCCATACCAACTACATGTATTTCTTTCACCATTTATTATATCAAATTTTAATTTAATTTAATTTAATTTAAATTCGTAATTTACCTATTAATTATGTGAACCATGAATTAATCTTACTAACCCTCATTCCACCCGGATAATCATCACCATCTCCAGGGAACGTAATTGACTTCAGTATGTTTTCTATACTACTTACCTTTTCAAGTAATTGAGTCATAACACTGTTAGTATCTGGTTCCGAGTCCTCATCGTAAGTAACTCCGTTTTGTCTTTGGAGTACTGGTTCATTCATTTCTGTTATTGATTCAACAGATTGAGTGTCATCTTCATAATACAGTGGTTGTGCTCCAGGTTCAACATACTCCCAGTTCCATTTATCCTGAATACCTGCATTTCCATATCCACAAATCAATGTTCTCCATCCATCATTAACTTCATCGTATACTAGAAGATGAGTATGATCTATTTCAGGACGAAGTGTGAGATCAGGACGATAAATATCATAAGGTAAGTCGAACCAAGTCTTGTAACGTCTTTTTTCTTCATCGGTCATTTTATCAAAGTACTTGGGTGTGAAATGAACAATCGGATTTTTGGTAGTATTCGTGGTGATATCACGAACTTCACCATTCATCTTCCTGTAGGTAAATGTAGTTCGACTGTTTTCAGACATATTTTGTTGAGATAATTTAATCAAAATAATTATAAAAAAATCAATTTTTAAAATTTAACAAATAGGTTTAGACCAAAACATATGACGAGTAGATACTTCAACTCTTTGCCCCATATCGAATTTAGTACCGACTACCTTTGATTCCGGTTCATCTTCTCCGTAGTGTTCCTTTACCTTCTTTTGCCAATCCTTAACATTCCAGTAACTCCGTTTACTGGTACAATCATACATAAAAATAATCTCATCTACCTTTTCTGGAAAGGTTATATCCCCGTACTTGACCTGACCGGGCCATTCGTAACACACTACTGGACCTCCTTCAAATTTATCATATCCTGATGTGCTCGTGAATTTTCCTGTTGGAATGTATCGGGGTTCGAACTTACCTTTATTTAATAATTTTTTTATATATTCAGTCTTTCCCACTCCCGCATCACCCAATACCAATACGTGCTTAGATTCTGTATTTGTAGACATAATTGTTCAAGTATATTTTAATCAAGTTTTAATTAAATTATTCAATTTATTACTATATGTTAAGTAACTGTTTAAGTTCTACTTCCTTAAGTCTTTCCTTCAATCTGTTCCTCTCCTCTCGTAGTCGTTCGGTTTCGTGGTAAAAATGATCCGAATGTTTCGCTTGAATTCTCCATTCCTTAACTTCATCAATCTTCGCTCGTTCCCATTCCTCTGGAGTGTATTCCGGTTCTTGATATGCACCTATATCACTTTTTTCCATATCCATTATGAAATCATTCCTACAGAATCCTAGTCGTACATATTTACGTATGTCACTATCTACACCTTTCACCCCCCCCTCCCCCCCAATCGCCCTCGACCACTTTTTAAAATCTTCAATCATTTCCTCAGTCATATTAGGTTGTCCATCAAGTCCAATATCAGTATTGAAAACAGAAGCCATATTTGGTTTAGATATTTAATGTACTTTTCTACTTAATTAATCAATTTTTAATTACTTATGTACAGGTAGTTTCTTAATACAACGATTACACATGTCATCACAATCATCATCACCAGTGATCGTTGTAAAACACGTATTACAAATTGAGACGTAACTATCACTATCACTCGAACAACTCGAACAACTCGAACAATTATCATCACTCATGAGGTATTTGACCAAGTCTTTTTTCTTGTCACCGGTTTTTCCACGTATCTTCCTTTTCTTCATTTCACCACGAAGTTTCTTGATAGTCCACGAATTGTATTCATTCTCGTCATCATCAGACTCATTCAAACGTTTGAGTAGTTCTTCTTTCTTTCCACTGGTCTTGAGTCCTTTGTTCTTCAACTTTTCCTTCAATTCTTTGATAGTCGGTCCTTTGGGTTTCTTTTCCTTCACTTTCTTAACGGTATTTTTCTTCACAGACTTCTTCACACCAGTGAAATTGGACCACTTTTCTTGAAGTTCGGACTCATCGATTCCATACTCTTTCGATATGTCACTCAAGAACTTGGTCATTTCACCGTTGATGAACCCTGCAAGTTTATTGGAAAGACTCATATTCGTAATTCGATTGTAGTTCAACTGTTTTTAGATAATTTTTTGGAGACGTTTATTATTTTTCAATTTTTGTTTTATTCCATCACACACACTGAGACTGAGACTGTATTATGTTTTACAAGTGTTAATTGTATAAATTTAGTTAAGTTAATTAATTAATTAAGTTAGTTAAGTTACTCTACGTATTCTACGTCCACTTTGGGTGATCCACCCTTGGTAGTTTTTTTCTTTTTTTGTATGGGTTCATCATCCTCTGAGTCAGATTCACAGTCAGTGGATTCACAGTCAGAGTCAGAGTCAGAGTCCGATTCACAGTCAGACTCACTCACATAACGATCACTCATTCCATTATGATCATCTTCCTTGAGTCGTTGAACGAGATCGACCTTTTTCTCACCGACTTTTCCTTTGAGTCCACGTTGTTTCATTTCATCTTTGATTTTTTTAACAGTCCAACTCGTGTAGTCACTGTCTTCATCATCACCTGATCCGGATTTTGAATCGTTGTCAGACTCGGGTTCACTAAGACGTTTCAGTAGTTCTTCTTTTTTACCACTGGTCTTACGTCCCAATTCTTTCAACTTTTCCTTTAACATCTTGATAGTCATCACTGAGTGATCACCACTCGCAATTGCTTTTGCACGATCAAGTACCGCGGGTTTAAGTTCACCACGATCAAATGCAGCGAGACGTTCTTCGAGATCGGATTTCTTACCACTGGTTTTGAGTCCAACCGACTTCAATTTTTGACGAAGTTCGATGATACTGGGTCCAGTACGTTTAGATTTCTTGACCTTCGGTTTGAGACCGGTATAACTGGACCACTTTTCGAGTAGTTCGGACTCATCGATCTTGTATTCCTTCGATATTTCATTGAGGAAACCAGTCATTTGACCATTGATGAAGCTAGCGAGTTTAGTGGAAAGTGTGGAATTAGACATATTTGTTGAGATAATTTAGTCTGATTCGAACAAAAAAAATCAATTTATGAGGGATCAGTGTAGTGTTATTGGGGTCAGTGTAGTGTGAGTGCAGTGGTCAGTGTAGTGGTGAGTGGACTGAGTAGTTTTTCAGTTCAGTGGGTAGTGAATGAGAAGAGATAATTTTCCAAAAGTGATCAGAAAAAATCAATTTTTGGAGTGAAAGATTGAAAAAAATCACAGAGTTTTTGAGAATTACACTGAAATGGAACCGAATATCATGAATTTAGACAATCTGGAGTTCGACGATCTAGTTAAAATCTACTTAGACTATGGTATGGATAGTGTATTAGAAGTATTATGGAATAAATTTTTGGAGTAAATTGAAATTTTCAACAAAGTTTTTTAAAAATTATCTCAACCAACCAAACAACCACTTGAATATGACTCAACTCAAAGACCTCAAACGTAAAGCAGCACGTCGTAACAAAAAAAATGGAGTACCCCTTTACATACAGAAACGTAATGAAAGATTTGGAACGTTTAACAAAGTGAAGAGACTACCGAAAGTGGTTCGATTCACTCCCTCCCCTGTCACCCCACTCAAACGATTTCAGAAAGTCGTCAAAAAAGTGATGTCACAGAACAAGACCAAGAAGTGGAGAGAAGAAACTCGAACCATCACTATCAGGAAACCGGAAAAAATTCAACAGATCAAGATGTCCACTCAACACTTTCCAGTATACCCATGCACACGTAAGGGTAAAGTACTTAGTCTTGAAAAAAGACTCGAATTCAGTGAACGGATCAAAATGATTAACAGTGACTGGAACTACAATACTGGTAATAGTGAACGAGTGGACATGGACTTGGACAACGATGACGATGGTGAATTTGAATTCGACGAATGGGAAGAGGAAGAAATAGAAGTAGATATTGATGATGTAGATTACGAATAAATAATAAACGATTTAAATTGAAATTTTGACTCTGTCTCCTAAAAATTATCTAATATGACTATGAATACTGAAGAGATTATTGCGTGGGGGGTCGATGTTCCAAGACCTACATCTTTCGTGGTCCACGTAGTCGAACCCAAACCTAAGAAGAATGGAATACTCAGATTGATTGAACACTCACGTAAACTGAATCGAAGACGATGTGGAGTGTGTCGAGGAACACTTGGAGAGAATCCGGAATGTAGTTACTGTGAACATAAGAGGGATGAGTTAGGGTGGGGTGTATAGTAGTATTTTAATTAACACTTAATTAAAACAAAAATTGAAAAATAATCAGTCTCCTCTTTAAAATTATCTCTTCACACATTGAATACCACTTGAATACTAACTCACTCACTCACTCACAAATCGAATTTTTTAAGTCACTAACTCAAAAAATATATCACAATGTTCACGTGCACGTCCAACTCGCTCTTCCCCAAATATCGTCCTGACCCTAATCGAGATACCGCAGATCGGTGTATCGAATATAGGAAAATGGATGGTGAAGTTCGTGACATTTTTACTAACACCAAGACCTACCCCCCAAAGTACTTTATAGCCAAGTATGTTCAAAAAGAAAAAGAGAATGACCCGGGTTCATATTTCAATAACCCATACAATCCTCATGACTGGAACAATCCGATTTCGCACGTTAAAGTATACGATATTGTGAATAACGGATGGAGAACACTCAGAGTATGGAATATTCTCACTGACATTGATGGAACACCCCCCCTCCCCACTTGTTCGAAAGAATTGGAGTTGGTCCACACTGAACTTGTAAAAACGGTCGATGAAAAAGATAGGAACTCGTTTAAGTATTACATAGATAGGTGTGAGTATGGTAGTAATCATGTGTTGATGACTGCGATTGGTCCATTGATAAGTCAGTACTTTAAAAAGACCAACATTTCTAAAGAAAGGAATGATCTACACGAAGAACTTATTGAAAAGGTCAAGAACAAGAGTACTAACTGGGTGGAAAAGTACCAGGAATCTCTTCAGGATAATCAAAGACTCAGGAACAAACTCGGGAAATGGATTCGAAAATATCAAGAATTGATGGATAAACATGATGAAGTCGAAGATGAAGTTATTTTGATTTAGAATACTAAGTAGGTATTATCTCTAAAATTGAATAATTTAATTAGAACTTGATTAAAATATACAAACCGAATACCTACAGACATGCCAGTATTTTTAGCATATGATTACAGGAAACAGGATGGAACCGAACGTTATATAATAACTAAACCTTTGGAACGGAGATTAAAGATCGACTTTACACCAAAGAACCACATCAAGGGTGAACCAAGTCCTCACACTCACACTCGGGTATGGGATGCGGAAAATAAAGGATGGCGTACACTCATACTCTCAAATATTGACAACATTATATGTAGAAATTTCGAGTCTACCGATAAGTTCCGTGAGTTCCTCGAGATACCTCGTGATGGAGCAGACTTTTTTTTTAGGGTTACTGGAGGACCATTTATACCTATGGATTGTGACTTTTAATAATATTGTAATTAGTAATACTTAATTAAACGAAAATTGAAAAATAATTCAGTCTCCTCTTAAAAATATACAAACCGAATATGTCTAAGACTGCTATTTTTGTTACGATTATCCTGTGTGTTGCGAGTGTGAGTGGAAGTTATACATCATGTTATACGACACCCACTCAATCTGTTACGTTCCCGAAGTATTTATTCAGGAATGTGAATTATGTACAATTGTGTAATGATTACCAGAACAACCCCGAGGAATGGAGTGTAGAAAAGAAGGATAGACATGAGTCCGGAACTGTGGATTGGAACGTCGATTGTGTTGATGGATTTAAAAGAGTACAAACACATACACAAAGTCGATTTGGTATTACCGGTTTATGTAATAGTTGTAAGAGTGTTATGTGTGATATACAACATGTATGTTGTAAACCTATAATATATAAGTATATTAAAAAGTAATTAAATAAATTGATTAATTTACCTAAATTTTAATTAAAATATAATTACAAGAATATGTCTTCTCCCGATTTTATTCCTCTTGAAACCGAAACCTCTAGATATTATGGTGAATACCGGTGCCAAGTTGTTCGAGACCAGAATAACAAGATAAAAGCACTTGAAGGTCAGTTAACGCGAGCACAAGAAATAATCATGGATATAAGTAAGGAATTGGCTAGTTTGAAGACTATTGTTGATTTTCGTAAATCGATACAGGATTTCCATACGGATGACTTCCAGACTAAACATAAGGATTCTCAGACAAAGATTGAAGACCTTAGAGAAAGAGTGTTACGTTTAGAAAGAGAAGTAATTTAAAATTGAATAATAATTTAATAGATTAATAAAATTATAAATAAAGAAATGGATAACAGTATGCTCCAAGCTCTCGCTGACTACATTAAAGTAAAACCATTTAAACTTCAGCGTCAAAATGGTGTTACTAAATATGCAGATTACGACTTTGAAGAACCTAAGGACGAAAAGATAGAACTTACGGAAAAGGAAAGAGAAGTAGTAATTAAAGCTCGGGAATTTTATAGTGCTTATGTATCTTATAAAAAAATTGATTAATGTAGTTAAACTTTAATAGATTAAGTAAACATGTCAGAGTATCAAAAGTCTTATGAGAAAGCTCTTAAATTGTGGGATGAGTTGGAGGGTGTAATAAAAGAAGAACCGTTTGGAGAAACAGCTAAGTGTCCTATGCATCCATATCATTATTTTCAATTATCACAGGTATGTAATTTCAAAGTTATGAACGGGAATACATATACGGAATACTTAGAAAAATGGAGAAGTAGAAAAAATTAGTAGGTTATTAATTTAATTTGAATTTAAATTAAATTTTTATAATAAATGGGAAGATATACTAAACGAAGGAAAAGTTATTATCGTAAGAGAAAGAGAAAGAGTAAGAAGAGAAAGAGTAAGAGAAATAAGAGAAAGAGTAAGAGTAAGAAGAGAAAGAGGAGGAAGAGGAAGAGACGTTATAGAGTATCTGCTTTGAATGTTAGGGATGAACAAGGTAAATTAATTCGTGGTGAAGACAGACCTACGGATGTAGAGGATACATTTACGAGTGACGGTGGTATAAAAACAAAGATACAAAATCCTTTTGGTGGTTATTTTGCGAGAAGAATGAGTTCTGTTGAAGGGGATGATAAGTATGGAACCAGTGGTTTGCGTGATGTAAGTAATGAAGTTAGTTATGTTGTAAATGCTCATGGTCTTCTAGATAATTTGGGTGTAAGTATAGATATACCGACGAACGTGAAAATTTTTTCACCATTAACTTGTATGGGACAATCGTTATTATTCTGGGGAAGAAAACATTTAAGACAAATTAAACGTGCATGTCCAAGTTCGGGAAATTTTAGAGATAAATATGTACTTACACACTATAATGAAATACCTGAAATGTATTTGGGTCCAGAAAATGTAGAAAAAGAATTCGGA
>MDTB01180695.1_pt1 | contig 11687 bp, 9 predicted proteins | sample 811161 | NCBI WGS metagenome assembly MDTB01 (sample SAMN05326650, study PRJNA326480) | marine metagenome | isolation source: seawater | place: Mediterranean Sea | collected 2009
TCAAAAAAGAATTCTACTTGACCTACTATAATAGTAGCCTCGTCCGGATCCCACTTGTCATCAAGCTCAAGTGTCCATTCGTATGGATCGATATTATTGTTTGAGATCTCCATAGCCATGTTTAAAAACTTGCCACCAACCATGGAACCTTCCATCTTGTAATGTCTGGTAAGATAATGTTTAACTCCATCGTACATGTCATCAATAGCATTGACAGCTACACCAAAATCCTCGACCTCCTCTGGGTCTGCGGCGAAAGGCATGCCTGTCCACTCTGGTATATATTCTGGATTGATACGGAAGCCTAAAGATATTTTATTGGTGTGTGCCCGCTGCAGCCAAGCGGTACCTTCGTCAGCCCACGCCCAGCCTATGTCATTAAGTTCTGATACTGCCCAGCGCGCTGAAGATGAAGAAGGAAGTTTACTCCACTCCTCAATGTCCCAGTCAATTTTCATATATGCATTTAGCATAATAATGACTTGACCATCGTCGTCCTGAACGTCGACTTGGATTTCGGCAGCTTGGTAGCGACGGTTCCACTCTTCAGCTATCTCGTCGGCGCGCCTTTGTGCATCTTCAATTTGGCCGGCGTTGAGCATAGAAAGATCAATCTCATCCTCTGCAGTTGCATCCTGACCGACCTGCCCATCAAAGTCTTCATTTGGTCGACCAGTCAACTGCACCATTAAAGCACGGCGGCCGGCGTGGCCAGCGGTATCTTCATAGGAAGCACCCACAAGCTCAAACTTGCCTAGATCGATACCGTCTCCGTATGCATCTACCGGCATGTTCTCAAGAGCCTCTTGCTGGTTCTCTCTTGCCCATTTGACTACGCGGTTTACGAAGCCGGGGATCTGTTTTCCATAGACACGCTTCTCGGGTACTGCTAACTGCGTACCAACATCGCCACCGTCTGAATCAACAGTATCGTAAACGAATTTTCTGAGGCGTGTTCTGGAAATTGGTTCGATGATACCAACGTGGCTCCCTCTTGTGTCGTCGTAGAAAATTTCTTGAGCATCGTTGATAGCAATTTGCGCATCCTCAATATTGTCTGTGTCTGTTCCTTGGAACAATTCTTTAGTATCAACGACATACGCGACCGCTCCGTGTCCGTGAGCTTCCACAACTGCGCACTTGTAATAACTCTCACCACCCGTTCTGGATGGCGGGCTATGACAAGATGTAATCTTATTGAAGTCGCTCATGCGGAGAATATCAATAGGATCTCGCGAGATAATAATAGAGTATTGACTCGTCTCTGCTTCTTGCAGGTTCTTCTTAATATAGTCTGCGTTTTGTTGCCAGTATTGAGCCATGTTTTTCACTATCTCTGGGTCTTTTATCATCTTAACGGCGTACTCTCCACCGTTCTCGCCTACATACATGTCTATATGATCAGTCAGCTTTTGGTATCTTTTCTGTTCCTGCTCATCGAGGGCTGCTTGAATCATTTTACCGGTGAATTGTTGAACCCACCGGATCTCCGGCTGACCTTTATACTCTATCTTCTCTAGATAATCAAAAACTTTCTGGCCTAATTCTTTCTTCTTTGAGGCCAGTTCATATAGTTTGGCCAAGAACTTGCCGACCTTCATTTGAATCTTTTTTGTTTTGATTGGCGCTTCAGGACCACCCATAAGTTGGCTGACTAAATTCTCAACTGAGCTATCTTTGAGCACTCTTGTTCCGGTGAGAATTCCCTTTTCCCAGTCGACTTTGTATTCCAGTTTGTCAAAGAGTGCCAAAAACTGGCCAAGCTCAGATTCACTGTCGAGAGTTGGGAAGTCGATAACCTTGCGGACATCGCCTTGAAATGCATCGTTAAAGGCGAGGTCTTCCGGGCCCATTTCATCAATGGCAGTGCGGATGTGCTCAACTTCGTCTTCAGATATCTCACGTAGTAAGCGTGGCTGCAGGTTTTCTTTTAGAGGGCCCGCATCGTGCGGCAGGTCTCCGCGAGGCCTAGGTTTATCCCCAGACGGGCCACCCCCATTGTGGTTATGAGGGCCCGTATCAATCAAGGCTGAACGGTTTCGTTTTAGTCGAGGGCGCACCACATTTTTCTGAAACTCTTCTTCTTCTTTCAGAAATTGACGCCACTTATCATGGTAAATCGGCATAACATAATAAATAGTTATTTCTACGCCTTGTTTGCCACAATTCTCTTCATAGATGCAAATAAATCTGAAAAATCCACGACCCCAAAGCCATCGTTAACCATCATCTTTTTGAATTCAGTTTGATTTAGTTCCGGATCAAAGTTGTCAATCGCATGACGAATCTTTTGTTTTCCCTGTACGCTAATCGCCGGTGCATACAGTTGCATCATCTTATAGTTGTGTTCAACGATGTCACGCTTCTCCACAATTGTGCTGTAAGCTTTAACTTTACTGTCAACGTCCGTACAGTAGTCAATAACTTCATCAATCGTATATGATTTCTCCTCAGAAAGAAACGGTAGACGTTTAGAAACGGTAGAGAGTCCAATGCCAGCGATGCCGGGTAGATTATCGCTGCGATCACCAACGATTGCTCTGGCTAAAGCGAAGTTGACGGGATGAATGCCGAAATCTTCTACGATCCTTTTTGAGTTTAGCACTTGTTTCTGAATAGGTCTGTATAGAATCGTCTGCTCGTCACAAAGTTGGAAAAAATCCTTATCAGATGAAACAATAACCTTTTGCCAATCATCGTACTTGTGATACTGAGCAACAAAAGAAATAATATCATCTGCCTCAACAGCCGGGAGCATACTTTGGATGACCGGCAGCTGGTTCAAGTATTCAAACAATTGAGTCTGTTGCCACACCTTATTCTCTACCTCTTCAGCTTCTGAAAGGTTTCTAATGTCTCGGTTGAGACGGATGGGCTTGCGTCCTTGCTTGTAGTTCTTGTCTTGACTCTTCCTACGCTGGCTTCCGCCTTGGCCATCCCAACAGATGATGATCTCATCAGGCTTAGTCTCTCTGATTTGCTTTTGCAAAATCTTTAAGAAGCCCTTAACACCACCAATTGGCTGGCCATTTGTCGACAGGCTAGGGTCTACGATGTAAGCTCTGAAATACATATTCAAAGCATCAATAATTAATAGTCTCTTCATAATAAAAACCTCCACACGCTTATAGAATAGCATGTAGAGGTACAAAAGTCAAGTGTTTTTTTAGCGTAATCTAATAACAACACGCCAGTGGCCGGGTACCCATGCACCTCGACGAGTATAGTGGCCGGGGGTCCATCTCCACACCATAGCAGAGTTGCTATGAGGATAAATCCAGTGACCGTGCCGTTGCGTAACATGGTGACCAACACGGGCGCTCGGTGGCCGGGCTGGTGCGGGTCGATACGTAGCATGCCTATGTGCTCGGTGCGTGTGTCTGTGATTCGGGTGTGCTTCTGCAACATTCAAAGATGTTGAAAATAACAGAGCGGTAATTAGTGAAGTCATTGTAATCTCCTTAGTGCTTCCTGATATATTAGACGTAAGAGGTTAAAGTTTATTCACCGTCGCCGTAAAATTCTTCAGCAGAACCTTCACGTTTATCAAACTTCATGATAACTTCTTCATCCATGATATCAAGAACTGTCTGGCGAAACTCTTCATCCTGCAATCTCTCTACCCACTTTGTAGCCTGAAACTTAGCGCCCAGAGGCTTACCGTCCTTGTCAAGAAGAGTGTACCATGCACCCGAACGCTGTAGTCTGCTTGAGCCGTTGATTGCGTCGAACCAAGACTCTTCATCTTGCACACCAATCTGGTCTCCCCACAAGATTTTAAAATTACACTGCCTACCTTGGGTGCCAAACCTAGATTTTTCCAGCTTAACTTTTACTTCAGAACCAATCCTGAAACCGCTTTCGTCAGTAATAAAACTGGCCTTTGCCTTCCGGCCAGTGAGCCAGACACGCAAAGAGTAAGCATAGATCATAGCCTTGCCACCGGGAGTCATGTACGGAGTTGTAAGGGCCTCAGAAGGTGAACGTGTAATATTAGTCTTAAGCTGGTTGAGTACGAGGAAAGTGCTCTGAGAATTAGCAATGGGCACAGTCAACTTTGACATACCCTTGGCCAAGATTCTAGCTTTCACAGCCATAGAAGATAGAGGATTGAAGTCTCCCTCAATATCAGACACAGCAGGGGTTAACGCTAACGAATCCCAAATAAACAACATCCGGTTGTCATTAGAGCCCATGAGTTCTTCGATAGTCTCAAGTACAAACTCAACAGATGCAGCTTGAACATACAGCAGGTTTTCCAAATCGCAGCCTGCGCGCTCAAGGAACGTGGGATCAATAGCGGACTCAGAATCAAAATAGACCACATCGATGCCCAGCTTTTGAGCGTTCGCAGCTACCTGCGCAGCCATATAAGATTTACCCGTGGCTTCAAGTCCAGCAATCTCAGTAATCTTACCAACGGGGATTCCAGCTAGACGACCACGGGAGATAATAGAGTCAAGCCATCGGGATCCAGTTGGGATCCACTCCTTTACCTCAGTTGGGTTCTCTTCATTTAAATTGTGTGCGACAGTGTGTCCCGCTTTTCTGTTGATAAGCGACCGCATATCGGCCATAGAAAGCTTACCAACCTTTGTTTTAGCTCTCGCCATTATATACTCCAGAGGTTGAAAAAAATGTGAGGCACCTGTTAACCCTGTGCCTCCCCGTGGGAACTACTTTATGCGCCCATCAGTTCGTCAAAGGCACGATCCACAGTGCTTGTGGTCGGAGGCGGCGTTTCTGTCGTATTATCGCTGCCGTACTTAGTAGTTTCGGTGGAGGTCGATTCAGAACCCTCGTCACCAAGAAGGAAGGAGTCAAGCATTGCTCCAACTTCCGTTGGCGATTTGCGTTCGAACAAACCATTAAAATCTGGCACACTATCCAGAAGTTCCGCACACCTATCGGGGCCTCCCACTGCATCATCACACAAGACGCTAGGGCGTCGACGTGGAGTCAGCTTAGTTTGCGGGAATGAGGCTCCTGCAGGCTTCCCATAATGAAGCACAAGATCTGTGCCTGTTTCCGGGTCGGTGATGTCGCCGTACTCAGGATTGAGTACGAGATTAATAAGCTGCTCATACACAGTCTTACCAAATCCCCACACTCGCACTCCCTTATGTTCTTCGCCTCGTACGATAACGGGAGCGAAGAATCGTTGGCGCGCCATGAGGTTCTTTGCCATCTTAACGCTCTCTTCCGTGCCCTCATTAAAGAGCTTACGAACGAAAGCGTCTAGCGGATCGTCCTCACCAAAGTTCTTCTTTGGACTCAAGAACCCAGAGTTGTTGCCCACATTATAGTGGAACCAAAAATCCTTAAACGGATCTCCATCTGAGGTAGGAACAATACGAATGGTTTGTTCTCCATCCTGTGGACGCCAAAATTGCGACCCTCCGTTCCCACGGTTTTCAAGCGCAGTCTTGCGAGCGCGCATTTTACTCATATCAATTGCCATATTTTATTTCTCCTTTTAATTTATGGTTTGGCTGTTTTGCCTATAGTTAGAACGACAAATTTTTCGCTCTACTGTAGTTAATATACCCTATCTAAAGCTATTTGTCAAGGGAATTCTCATATTTATTTGAAAGAGGAAGGTACCAGTAGTTCCCGTCCATGATGCGGCACCAACAATCACCTTCATCAGTAATCATACCGTATTCAATACCAACGACCGAGCATGCAACCTCGCACTGACCAACACGTTGGCCTCTATCGTGCCCTAGTTGGTACGTTTTGTCAAAGCCAAAGTACAGAGCAGTTACAAATACTGCAGCGGACAAGACGATCAAAAGACGGCGCAACCACTTGTGCAGATCAAAAAGATAAATATCAACACATAGCTTATGCCAATAGTTTGTTATCTTCTTCCACAATCTCTTCATAAATCTCTCCTTTAACTGTATTCCAGTTGAAAATCCTGAACTCGGACTTATCAACGTCCCATACCAACTCAAGACCTTCAGCTAAAGTAACAGGCTTTCTTTTACCCTTTACTTTACCTTCCATAAACTGAGTTGGCAAGTCACTGATTTTGACAAAAGTCATTTTTCTTTCTTCACCGTTCTTCTTTAAGAACGTTCCATTGTAAACCTTCATTTTTCCTCACTGTTGTGCTGCGGATGTACCCGCAATTAAATATACATAATCCTCGTCATATTCTGACGCATATACACTAAATCCTGCTCTGTTGTTGTTCTCTTCTTCGCTCGACACTTTAGCGTGTGTCTTGTTGATAATCTTGTTCATCAAGGTACCGTCGTTTTCAATTGATTCTTTCTTTATAGAATAATAATACACCTTTTCCCGAATGTTGTCAAGAGGAAAAAACAACTTTTCTTCATCAGTTTCAAGATTAGAAATACCAATAGTAAAAATTCTGACGGCATCACAAAGCTTAAAGTTGTCAGAATAAATTGGCACAGTGCGATCAAAAACATTAATCATGTGAACGGTGGAGGCAATAAGTTCAGCAGCTTTAGTTTCGTACTGCATTATAGGGACATCACCAAGCATAGCTCGGGCCGTTGGGATTGAGATCATTACAAGCCCTTTGAAAGCGCCGGAGCGAGCATATTGTTGAAGCACTCCCCTAACCGTATTGTCCATCAACTTACAAACTTGAGCGGCAGCAGACATGTCAGGCTGCACATATATAACTCTGACCTGAGAGCGTGACGTCAAGAACTGCAAAAGTCGAAGTGTGGCAGCAGATTCCAGATCAAACCCGCTGACGATAAATATGGTTTCGCCACGTACTGGAGCCAAAAACTCCTCCAACTCATGAGTTGGATATTCTTGTTCGTATTTTTCTGGACTATCGTGACTAGCTAATCGATAGTGACTAGCAAGATCAATGGGCACCTCTTCAGTTGTGCTAATTGTATAAATGTCATACTGAGGATAGTTGGCAAAGCCCCGGGCAACACCAATGGCCGTCCTTCCTAATGCAATTAAATTCATATTATAAGCTCCTCATGTTGCCGAAATCAGTGCCGACGTTGACGTTTACCACAAAGTTTCCCAGATCCGTGTCAGCAAATTCCTCTAATAATTCTCGAAACAGGTCTCTGTCGCCTTTAGAAAAGTCAATAACAACACTGTCATGTAATGTAAAGGCTACGAAGGAATCTCGGTCCTCTAGCAGTTTCCAAATCCTTATCATCTGGCGCAAGGTATTGTCCACACAAGTGCTTTGGATCAAGTATGAGACGCAGTGATCTTCATCGCTGCCAATGACTCTTCCAAAGGGTGTGATTACCTCATTACCTGTCCAGTAGCGCTCTTTAATATTCTGGCGATTATAGAATTTCTCACAATGATAGTCTGTACTGTTGGGGTTGTATAGCCATGAGAAGATTCTTTTCTTAGCTTCGTCGCGAGTGCACAGGCCACGAAAAATATTACTAACATTCCAGTCATGCAAGTCTCCTTCAGGCTGTTCCTTGTCAACAAGGGAAAGCAGGGTGCGAAGCTCTGCAGCATTAAAATCTAACTCTACGAACATATCATTGTTAGGCTTTAAGATGTTTCTATAGTTTTTATGGAAGGTGAGAATAGGAAAACTACCCTTCTCAGTCGTAAGGCGGCCGGTCTTGCTTCCAAAAATATTATACTTACAATAAGGCGATGTTCTTTTAATTTTTTTGAACAGATTTCTAGCATCTAAAGAGTGCATGTTGTCTCTCATTTCTGAGTAATCAATATTGAGCCTTTGATCAGATATTTCTGATAGCATCCTTGTGAGATCTGCTAAGAACCAATAGTTTTCTGGTTTTTCATAATTGTCAAAAACATACTCCGTTATCTCGTTTCTAATATCATAGTATTTCGAAAGGAAGAGATGCGGGACTAACTCAAAAAAGCAGTTATCATCCATAGATATCTTGGCTTCCATAAACGATCTAAAATAAGCCTTTAGGCGTCCTGAAATGTGCTCCCATTGTTCAGCAAGGTGCGGCGGGCAAGCATCATCAAGACTTTTACCACCACAATATAGGTTAGCAAACTTCACGTCTCTTCGATCTCTTAAGTTAGGAGAGTACGCCCATGTTTGCGTTTTGTCAGCGGGCACCTCTTCGCCTAAAACTATTGCATCATCTGCATAATATCCAAGACAAGTTTTTTTGGCATCAATAATTTGAAACAGCACTCATACTCCTGCTTTGTTGTGGTTCGTCAGCATCGTCTGGCGACTCATCGCCTGCCTCAACGATGTTGTTCTTTGGTGAAAATTTATATCCTGAAAGGCGTTGTTCATATACTGGAACCTGAAACTGTTTATTAATATAACTCATAGTGGTGCTAATGTCAAATGCTTTTGTTAACTCTTTTGCATGTTTTATGATTCTCTGTATTGACTGGCCAGACACAGGGGTGTGAGATTCAGCATTTTTCATTCTGATATATACAGATATCCAATAAGAATCTTCGTAATCATTAGCAAGCATGTCGATGCTAATCCTCTCCCTGTCTTCAAACCCACAGCCTAAACCATTGCTGTAACGACGGTAGCGAGGCCTATTATAAACAAGCGTGTTCCACATCTCTGCCAGCCTTTCTTTCATGAGTTGAATATCAAAGTTATAGGCTATAGAATAGCATTGATCATATAAATTATCAGCCGTCAAGCCATATGGTTCCATATATTTCTGCATATGTGGCGAGTGAATGTCTGCCACAATACGCCATGGCATGTTGCGATCAACCATAAAGCCATGCCGCATAGCAAGGCGGCGATAGACATCAAAAAATTCGTTATTCATATAATCAGTTTTAACAGTGTCATCAGAAACATCTTCAAGTTGCAAGAGTAGGGACAAACCTGACATATCTACAGAGCCAGCGAACTTTGAAAACATGACGCCAGTATGGGTAAAAGGTATCTGATCAGATGACCTGCTCTCCACAAATTCAATAAACTTCTCAACCATATCATCAAAGGTGCGAATTTTATCGACGCGGCTTTTACCTGAAGAGTCTGGATTGTTTCTAAAAGAAACTGTTTGGAATCCCTTTACAAGAAGTTGGCGAAAAATCATATCATGCTTTGCTACGCTATCAACTCGTCCTTGTTTAACTTTAAGTTCATAATCGCCGGGACCTAAACCACAGTGAGACGTAAACATTAAACTTTTAAATGCGTTTGAAAACCCAGCGTAAGCATCAACAACAAAACTAGCAGCATAAATTTTTGGTATAGAGAGGATACTTGACTCTGCCGTGTCGGAAGTTTTAAAAGGTTTCATTTTGTTAAAGTTTAAATACCTTGGCAACATGTTATCGTCCAACCGACCATACATTGTCATATCTTCATCGGAGAAGAAATCAACTACCCCTTGGAACATGCGTTCTTTGTCGTCAATGTACAAAGCATCGTCACGGTATTGTTTTCGACTTTCAAAAATGGCTCTCGTTCGACCAAGCTTATTTTTTGCTCGGAAATCGTAAGTGTGTTGTCCAGTAACATCAACTTCCGGCTCAATTGAAATGCGGACATTGTTTTTTTTCTTATCATCAATCATATATCATGGTTCCTGTAGTTGTCCGCTTAATTCTTCACGATTGCCTCGGGCCGTTGTCCCTGTTTCCGCGTCGTCGACATTATATAAATCTTCTTCGCCGGCCGCATATTCAGCAGCGGCTGCTTGAGTAGCTAACTCTTCTGCCTGCTGGACTGAAACTTCGTGCGTGCGTGATTCGCCGCTTTCGCCACAATTCAAAACAACCCAGCCGCCTGCGTTATCGTTCGCCCTAGGATCATAATATGAGCCCATACCATGCCACACAGCATGGATACGAGTTTCATAGCCGTCTTCAGAGATAGTGCTATCGACAGAAAGCACAACATAATATCCACCCAAGCCAAGCATCAAAGCATCTATCTCACGGTCACTCATGTCTCCACTCCCAGCACTTGTGGGATTAATATAGATCATCTGGCCCGGCAAAAAAGCAGTGTTACCATGCATAATAATATTTGCCTCATATCTACCTCTCAATTGACCATAGCCAAAGTGGCCGCCGGCCATCATTCTCGATTCAGCAAGGTAAGCCTGATCTGTTCTATTAAACCTAATACTTTTTAGCATTCCAGAGTTTTGTCCAATATACATGTGATAGATCCCACGATTATTGTCAGCATATTTATCACCTCCGTCACCAAATAGTGCTTCAGCTTCTGCGACAGTTTCAACGCCGCGTAGACTAGAAACGTCATAACCTTTTGCATAAACAACATAGTAAGTAGACATCTGGCCTATATAATCCTCGTTCATGTGATAGATGCCATTTTCGTAACCTAGATCGCTAGCTAAGCCGGGGATATCGTCAATGTTGAGCCGATAATTAAATCGATGTGCCGAGTACTGATCATCCCCACCGCCCGGTGGACTAAAATTACCATCGGTGGTGGCCTTATTCCAAATTCGCTCCAACGGGCCTTGCGCGGGTTCGCCCGGGCCGTTAGATGTTTTAGGAGCTTGAAAGTTTAAGATTCCAACATCATAAATAGACCTACTAATAGGTGGCGGGTTGTTGTTGGGTGCTTCTATGCAATTGGTACCGGCCAAGACTTCTAAAACCAGAGATTCTAATGAATCTTTGATGAAAGTACGCAAGCTATATTCGTAAACTCCCGGGCGCATGATACGGTTCATAAACCATGTTGCAAAAAGGTTATATGAAATAGGGATATCCGCGATGTTGACAGTTTTATATTGGCCATCTCTCATGTCATAAAATCTAAGAGAACCTAATATAATCTCAATGTTATCCAGAGCTGTTTTGGTTTTTTCTGCTTGTTCGATATATGCTGCCAATGCAGCTTCGGGATCTTCCAGCACTTGGCCTGTAAAACCTGATTGGCGATTATCGTCCGTATTTGAGTACGGTGCGCTAGGGTCAGTGTTGCTCGGATCTGCAAAAGAGTTATCAGCAGCGTTTGGGTTACTGGCAATAGCAACCGTAGACGAGTTACCACTTGTGCTGTATTGTTTGACCGGCTCAAACGGACCTCTCCATAGAGCTTTTTTTACTGCCCAGTCTAGCAAATCACCATAGTATACGACAGCGATTGGGTATACCGTTCTCTCAACCGACGCGCCTGTGTCATCGGTACCGAAAGTCATGCGGACTGGCCGTGTCATGTTCATGTCGAGTCTATTTGTAGCAGCAGCATAAAAGGCATCATTAGTCTCCGGAGCATTAGATCCGCCGGCGCCGCCGACTGGAGATCTCTGAACGTTCTTGGCCGCGTCTGCTAGCACATTTGTGTTGGCATCGCGGTCAGCGGTCAAGGCTTCATAATCGCCGGTTGCAAACTGCAGCCGATCAGGGTCTGTGTCTGCGTCGGGTCCATCGGTAGTGGTGCCAACAGTATTCTCCATTAGGAATCCGGCCTGATTTGTACTCGAAGGGCTTCCATCTGTTTCTCCGTTCTGGGCCGTGAAAACATCTGTTGCGTTAGCTGCGCGAAGAGCCTTAACAAGATCTGTAGGTTGGCCCCATTCTTCTGGTCGTGTTTGAGAATTCCAAGAAGCGCCAGCCGTCCCAGTTTGACGCGGACGATTAGAACCTTCATATCGAGCGGCAACTTGTTCAGTAACTGTGTTAGTACCCCACGAAGCATTCGCAGCTACATCTTGCGCGTCGGTTGGTGCACCAACGGCTGCTGGTTTGGCCAA
>MDTB01067380.1_pt1 | contig 11686 bp, 9 predicted proteins | sample 811161 | NCBI WGS metagenome assembly MDTB01 (sample SAMN05326650, study PRJNA326480) | marine metagenome | isolation source: seawater | place: Mediterranean Sea | collected 2009
AAGTAGATCAAAACAATTAAAGAGTTTCCTTGAGAGTTAATCTAGATTAATATTTTGCTTTAATGCAAAATTTCATATTAAATAGAAAAATAGCCCAATTAGCAGTCCTTCAAAGAATAGAATTATGTGAACCAGGTCTTAAAAAATTGAGAAAATTACTCGGTAGATATTTTTTTTCAATTTTCTTATCCAAGTATTTTATTAATCCTATCAAAATTTCAAAAAGCTATCTTGATTTGATGGAAAAAGAATTTTTAATAATTAAAAAATATATTAAAAACAATGACAAAATTTTAAGTATTGGCTCTGGTATTGGAGGCTTAGAAGTTTTGATGAACAAAAAGTTTGACAGCCATATATCTTTTATTGAAAAGAACTATATTTCAAAAAAAATTAAGTATGGCTGGGATAAAAATAACAACGAAGCATATAATAGTTTAAATCTATTAGAAAGATTTTTGCAAGATAATGGTATTAAAAAAAATAAGTTTAATATATTTGATTTTGATAAGGACAAATTACCTATTACTAAATTTGATGTTATAGTTTCTTTATATTCATTAGATTACCACTATGAATTTGATTTATATAAAGATTACTTAACCAAAGTTATGAAACCAGATACTATTTTAATTCTTGATACAATTAGACCAAACTATTTTAAAGAAATTTTTAAAAAAGTAGAGATTATTAAACAAGACTTTCATACTGTCCACAAATCAAAAAGAGTTGTTTGTAAAAATTTATAATTTCCTATGAATAAAGAAACTGAATACAAATTCATAACTTTTTTATTTTCGATAATACCAATTACAATTATTATTGGCCAAGCAGTTTCACTAATTAATATTTTCCTAATTTCTATTTATATAATTATAGAAATTGTTAGATCAAAGAAATTAGATTTTATTAAAAATCTTTCATTTATTTTACTTATTGCAATTTATTTTTATCTTTTATTCAATACCTTTATTTCATTAGATCAAAGTATAAGTTTGTTGAGGAATTTTGGTTTTCTAAGATTTATTTTTCTATTTATTGCTATTAATTATTTTTTTTATACTTATAAAAATCAAAGTTTTTTTCTTAATATTTGGTTAGCTGTAATTTTAATTGTTATAATTGATTCATATATTGAGTATATCTTTGGTAAAAATATTTTAGGATATGGGCAAGATGTCTTTTATGACAGAATTGTCAGCTTTTTTAAGGATGAACCGATAGTAGCAGGATATTTAAATGGTTTTTTCTTTTTAATCCTGGGATATTTATTTAATAGTAAAAAATTTAAAAGTAATAAGATATTTATCGTCTGCATATTTTTATCATTTATATTTTTAATTTGTGTCTCACTTACAGGGGAGAGATCAAATACCATTAAAGCAATTATAGGATTGAGTATATTTTTTTTTCTTAATAATAAAATTAGAATTAAATATAGAATTTTAACTTTCCTAAGTCTGATGCTTATAATTATCACAATGATATCAAATTTAGATTACTTGAAGATCAGATATTATGATAATGTTATTAATCCTCTGATCAGTTCAGATAAAAGAGAAAAATTCTTAAATAACAACATTTATATTAATCATTATAAATCTGGTTATGCAGTATTCAAAAATTACCCTTTGTTTGGAGTTGGGAATAAAAATTACAGGATAGAGACTAATAAAAATCGTTTTACAAAAAAAAATTATTTCCCTGATACACATCCACATCAAATTTATCTAGAATTTTTATCTGAACATGGTCTTGTTGGCACTATATTTCTTCTTTCTATTATTTTCTTTCTTATTTTTAAAAATATTAAAAATTGTATAGTTTCAAAGAATTCGTTACAGCTGGGAGCGTTTTCTTTTTTAATGGTAAATTTTTTACCTATTTTACCAAGTGGAGCTTTTTTTAGTGATTTTAATATTACTTTATTTTTTATTAATTTTTCGGTGTTTATCGCATGCAATCCTTCCTCAAATATTTTTAATAATAAAGTAAATGATAATTAAAACTTTTTTCAAAAAAAAATCTTTATTTAGTTATTTATTATTTTTGACCTTAATATCTTTTTCAGTAAATCAATACTATGCATATATTGGAGTACTACCAGTAGATAGTTTTTCTACTTTTAATGCGGGATATGACATCTTAAATGGTTCTATACCTTTCAAAGATTTTTGGAGCATAAAAGGACCAGTGATGGATATTTTACAGGCTCTTTTTTTTAAATTTCTTGGAGTATCTTGGTTCAGTTATGCAATGCACTCGTCAGTTTTTAATTCTATATTTGCATTATCAACTTTTTTTACTCTCAAAAAATTTAATTTGGAAATTAAGTATTGTTTTTTTTATTCTGCTTTAGCTTCAATTCTTATGTATCCAACTTACGGGATACCTTTTACCGATCACCATGTAGCAATTTTTTCAGTTTTATCAGTTTACTGTGTTTGTGTTGCGATTAAATTTAATGAATTAAAATATTGGTTCGTAATACCTATTTTATTATTTTTAGGTTTCTTTACAAAACAAACCCCAGCAGCCTATTTTGGAATTCTAATTTTCTTTGTCTCAATCTTATATCTTTTTTTTAATTTTAATAAAAAGATTTTAATTTATGTAATTTTAGGTAGTATTTTAATAGTTTTAATTTTTTTTGCTTTAGTTTTATTTTTTGAAATACCAATAGAAAACATTATTTTACAATATTTTTTATTTCCAATGTCTTTAGGTGAAACACGATTAGAATGGCTCTTCCCTTTAGAATTTAACAGATTTATATTGAGATATAAATTGCTTTATATTGCTTTAGCAATACCAATTTTTCTCCTTTTTAAAAATATGATAAAAAATTTTACTTCTTTAATCTCAAAAGATAATCTTATTTTTATATTATTATTTGGTACTTTAATCATTTTTGTTACCCATCAATTAATGACAATAAATGGCCTATTTATTTTTTTTTTAATACCGATATTTAGTGGTTTTTCACACATTTACTCTAAATCTTTAAAGAATAAAAACAGATACATATACTTTTTTTTAATTTTAACATTAATTTCAACAATTTATTACCACCAAAAGTATATCAGCAAAAGAGATACACTAGTTTTAAGAAATGTAGATCTTAGAGATTCAATAAACTCATCTACAATAGATAATAAACTATCAAACTTAAAATGGATTACTCATCATTATCCAACAAACCCCAAAGAAGAAATTCAAAATATAAAAGATTCTATTAAAATTATTATGCAAGATAATAGAACAAAAATGCTTGTAACAGACTATCAATTTATTTCTGTAATTTTATCAATTGATGATAATGCTGCTGCAAGAATTTGGTGGAGGCACCATATTTACCCATCAGGACCTGGAAGAAAATACTTTAGTGAATGGAGAAAGTTTTTAATTAATAAAATTATTCAAAATAAAATAGAGGTAATTTATACAATTAAACCTTTAGAGGGAGAGGAAAATATTTTACAGAACATCATAAGTAATAAATGTTATAATGAAAAAAATTTGAGTAAAATTTTGATGTTTCAAGAGATTACCAATTGTAAAGAACTTACATCATCAATTATATTAAAATAATAAAAATGTTAAAAATAGTAAAAAAAATTAAGTTCAAATCTAATGAGAATAAGATGAGAACAGTTGCAAATACCGAAAAGGCTATTAAAATTTTTAACTTAAATAAGTCAAGAAATTTAAGGTATTTGCTTGAAAAAAGATTCACCTGGATGAATAGATTTATAAAAAGCGAGGACGTAGGAATTGAATTTGGATCAGGAGCTGGTTTTGCAAAACATTTTATAAAAAACAATAATTTTAAAATGTCAGATTTAAGCAATGATAATCATTTAGATTATAAGGGGGTTGATGCGCAATCAACTGATTTTCCTGATAACACTTTCAATTATATAATTGCATCAAATATGATTCATCATATTCCTTATCCAATCAAGTTTTTCAGAGAAATGTTTAGAATTTTAAAAAAAGATGGAAAATTGATAATTTTCGAGTCCTATTGCTCTGTAGTTTTTCAACTAATAACGATTATTATGAAGCATGAGGGTTTTGATTTTACAAAAGATGTTTGGGATGAGAAAATTCCTAAAAGTGATGAAAAGGATGCTTGGGCAGGAAATATAGCAGTACCACATTTAATATTTGATGATAAGAGTATTTTCGAAAAAGAATTAGGCAACCTCTATTCTATAGATTATGAAGAGTTGACAGAGTGTTTAATTTTTTTAAATTCTGGGGGGGTTACTTCTAAAACTTTTCACATACCACTACCATTAGTATTATTAAAATTAACAAACTATATTGATAAATTTTTGATAAAATTTTTTCCAAAAATATTTGGGATGGGAAGAAGGATTGTTTTAAGGAAAAAAATTTAAGTTTTTAATTTAGCTGGATAATAAATTTAAATTAAGTATACTTATTATTTAATATAATGGGCCTGTAGCTCAGTTGGTTAGAGCAGTACACTCATAATTTCTGGTTACTAAAAGATTCGATTTTTAATCAATAAAATCAACGTAAATTCGTTTACTTACTAAAGAAAAAAAAAATACCAACTATTTACCAATAAATTCAAAGATATCTTATTAATAATAGAATGTGATGAATAATTAAAAGTTATATAATCATCTTTCTCATGCGACACATTAATTATTTAAAAGATAAAAAGATTGTAAAATTTGATGAATTCAAAACAAAGGCTACAGGCAAATATTATACGCATAACATAATTTCAACTGGAATTTTTGAAAGTATAAAATCTTATATTGATAAATTTCCAAATTCTAACTTAAAGATAATTGATCCTTTTGCAGGAGATGGACGTTTAATTTTAGGACTATTAGAGAGTTTACCTGATAAGTCATTGAATAAATTTGATTTTGAAATTTATTTTTTAGATATTGAATATAAAGACAATTTTTCAATATCAAAAAATATTAATAATTTAAAAAAGGCTAAAAATATTAATATAAAGATAAATATAATAACCAAAGACTCATTTAACTACCTATTAAAATACAATAATTATTTTGATATCATAATTACCAACCCACCCTGGGAAATATTAAAACCAGATAGCAGGGAGTTAAAGAATTTAGAACAAAAGGTAAAAATAGACTACAAAATAAACCTTAAAAAATATGACGATTTTTTAGCAAAGAATTATCCCAAGTCACAACCAAAGAAAAAGTTTGCAGGTTGGGGCACAAATTTATCAAGAGTGGGGGCCGAGCTATGTTTTAAAATTTGTAAAGATTCCGGATTTATAGCAATGGTAATTCCTGCATCTTTCTTTTCAGATATTCAGTCTGAGAAAATTAGAAACGAATTTGTAAAAAATGGAGAATTCTTACAAATTAGTTATTTTCCTGCTGAAAGTAAGTTGTTTGGTAAAGCTGATGTGATCAGCTCATCTTTTCTTTATAAAAAAGAAAATAAACAAACTAGTCAATCAAAAGTCTTAATTTTTAATAAAGAATTAAGGGTTATGTCCTCAAACTTGATAGACATTAGAAAGCATAATTATAAATCAACAATTCCAATTACAATTAATAAAAAAAGTTTAAATATATTAAAAAAATTACAAAATAAATTTCCCTCTTGGGAAAAATTAGAGAATGAACATAATGAAATATGGTCTGGTAGGGAAATAGATGAAACTCAAATTTTAAAGAGATTATCGCCAAAATCAGATGGTTTGGGATTTTATAAAGGTAGAATGATCAAAAGATTCCAAGTTCTGGAAGATCCAAAATTATTTTTTAAAGATAAAAATTTTAGAATACCTAAAAGTTGTCATTTTAAAAGAATAGCATGGCGAGATGTTTCACGACCCACGCAACACAGAAGAATGATTTCAACAATAATACCAAAAAATACAATTGCGGGTAATTCTCTAAATGTAGTTTATTATAAAGATAATGACTTTAAGACATTAAGCTCTCTTTTATGTGTAATGAATTCAGTTTGTTTTGAGTTTCAAATAAAAAGTTTATTATCAACAGGACATATTTCATTATCCACTTTAAGAAAAACACACTTGCCAAATAAAAATTTTCTTAAAAGTTTTAATCATCTATTTGATATTGAATCAGATAAAGTAGACTTAAAAAAATACGAAAATAAGGTAGAAGCTATTGTAGCTAAAAAAATATTTTCACTTAAGAAAAATGAGCTAGGAATATTATTGAATAATTTTGAAAAATTAACAGAAAGTGATAAACAACAAATAATTAGAGAATACGATTATTTAGATAAAGAAAATAATTACACAGCAAAAAAAAATACAATTTTTAATCATAATAAATTTAAACTTAGCAATCTTGACCTAGAAATTATAAATTCTGTTCCAGAGGGTGGAAATTGGAAAAATATTCCAAGTTCTATTCCGTCAAAAAGAATAAAACAAATAAGAAAAAGTTATAATGAAGGCAAGGGGAGTCGATCTACTTATTATGGAAGATTAAAAGCTTCTATGCCTTCATATACTATAAATACTTATTTCAATAGACCCGGGAATGGTTGCCATATTCACTATAATCAAGATAGAGTTTTATCCCAAAGAGAAGCTGCAAGACTTCAAAGTTTTCCTGATAATTTTATTTTTTATGGAAATCAAAATTCTATAAATAATCAAATAGGAAATGCTGTACCCCCTTTGTTATCAATGCAATTAGCTGAACAGGTAAAAAAATTCCATGGTAAGGCAGGAATTTATTTAGATTTATTTGCAGGTGCTGGTGGATTAGGTCTTGGATTTAAATGGTCTGGATGGAAAACAATATTAGCAAATGATATTGATAAAAATTTTTTAAAAACTTATTCAGAAAATATTCACAAAAATATTATTATTGGAAGTATTGAGGATAAAAAAACTTTTAATCTTATTGTAAATGAAACAAAAAAAGTCCTTAAAAAAAACCCAAACAAACCATTTTGGATTTTAGGAGGACCTCCATGTCAGGGATTCTCAACAGCTGGCAATAAAAGAACTATGAAAGATAAAAAGAATTCACTTTTTAGGTATTATATCAAATTAGTTAAAGAACTCTCGCCAGATGGTTTTATTTTTGAGAATGTATCAGGGTTACTTAGTATGGAAAATGGAAGAGTATTCAAAAAAATAAAATTAGAATTTAATAAAGTAATTAAAAATGTAAACGGATACATAGTTAATACCGAGAATTACGGCGTCCCACAAAGGAGAAAAAGAGTTCTAATTGTTGGCTCAAATCATATAAATAAAAATGGATTTATTCCTAATCACATAACATCTTTATCTACTAATGAAGGTTTATTTGAAAATTTAGAAAAAACTCCAACTGTCTATGAAGCTTTATCTGACTTGCCAGTTCCTAGTAACAATGATTTTAATTCACAATACCTTTTTAAACCTAAAAATGAATATCAGAAATTTCTGCGAGGTGAAATTTCTCCAAAAGTTTATCTAAGAAGTTTTAAAAATTGATTTAAACTTATTTTCTTTTATATCTCTCATCATTCCACAGTTTAAGAAAAACTTTTGAAATTTTATTCATTGAAAAACTTATTTCTTTTTTGGCTTTTTCAAAAATATTTATTTTTTCTTCAAAGCTATATTTTGAAAAATTACGTAGTTTTTGTTCATTAGATAATATTGATTTAAATTCATTGTCAATTTTTCTTATTTTTTCACTTGATTTACTTAATAATGAGGAAATTTTTTTTATCTCGATGTTTATTAAGCTTTCTTTTATTGGATATGAATGTCTGTTTTGTTTTTTGCCATATTCCTCTAATGAATTAAAAGCTACTCTTATTCTTCTTGCTTTTTGCTCTAGAGAATATTTAGTTTCTCTTTTATTTTTTTTAATTTTTTCATAATTAGTTATAAAATTTTTTACAGATAGATTTATAAAATTAACTTCATAATTTGCGTAATTTAACTCTAACAAATAGGTTAAAAAAAAATATTTTTTAGATTCAAAAAGTTCGTAAAGAAATTTCATGTAAACTCTTTGATTATCTCTTAGAATTTTAGAAATTCTTGCAGTTTCCTCCTCTGTTTTTGCTTTAAATTTTATTGAGTCCCACAAAGGTTTAGCATACCAAGAAATTACATTTTTCCCCTCTTGATCGGATTTTATTAGATGATTTAGATCATCTAAAAACATTCTATTATTTTTTGCAGAGTTTGCTGATCTACTTAATAACTTAAATTCAGGTCTATGAGAAAAACCTAAGGATAGAGGTCCTATATGATCTGAAGTTGGAGGACCTTTTCCACCATCAGCACAACTCTCTTTCTCCATATCGGATTTAATTAAACCCATTAATTTATTAGCTGCTATCCAGTCACCATCTGACCAGAACTCAAACACTCTTCTATCAGTTGAGTATGTTTTTAAATTTTTTATACTTCTCCCTTTATCTGCTTGTCCACGGCAGCATCTGTTAAAAGAGTGAAATCCATCAAAACGGTCTGGTGCATTTGACATAGCACCTGGGCTTAGAGAATTTGGTTCTTTAGGTATATACTCTGTAATTAACCAGTTTTGTAAAGATGCATAATTTTTAAAGCTAGGTACTTTAATTTTATTAGATGAAAAAATGTATTCTATATTTAGCAATAGTTTTTCTTTAGAAATTGTTTTAGCTTTATTTAAAATATCAAATATTGTTTCATGATTAAGAATTTTAAAATTTTCACCAAAGATTTTTTTAAATCTTGTAATTATATTTTTATTTAAATATTCATATTTTATTTTCATTATTCGCCCACATTTTTTGCAGGGTTTTTCACCATATGGATGAATTTTTTTTGCCGTTTTACTTATCCATTTATTTTGTGAAGTATTAATCCCAATAGATTTTGCTTTTACTCTCCACCAATCCAATCTTCTTTTATGCGTAAATTGATATTTTCCACCTGATCTATTTGATGGAGCCTCCCATTGAATTTTGCCATCCTCTTTTACCGCATCAGGCATATTTAAGTAATTGGGATGAGTTACAATAGATTTCATATACTTTATGAATTTTAAATTCCAGTTCTCACCTTTGCTTCCATATTTACTCTCTTTTAAAATAATTTTTTTCATATTTTGTCTAAGCAATACACTGCAGTGTATCTTCCAAGATTAAATATGTCATAATTCTAGATAAAATTTGCATAATTTTTTACCAACGGATTTACCAATAAATCACAAGTTTTGATTTAGAATTGTTAAAAAATACAATCTATTGTTTGTAAAGTTTTCTTGTAGGAAAAGAAAAAGTGTTATATTTAAATATCTCTGGAAGGGCCTGTAGCTCAGTTGGTTAGAGCAGTACACTCATAATGTATTGGTCCCAGGTTCGAGTCCTGGCGGGCCCACCAAACTTACTCACTAATAAATTTCTCCAGGCTTTGAAATAAAGCGTCTATACTATTGTCATTACTTTTTATAATTGAGTGAAATTCCTCTTTCTGTGTCCTTGCCAAACTTAGACCTTCAATTATTAAATCTCTAATTAAAGGTTTATCAGGATTTTTCGTATAAATTCTCCAATCTATTTTTACTTCTGGTCTATCATTTGTGGCAACAAGAGTACTTGATACAATTGTATACTTATCATTTTTTTTTTCTTTTGATGTAACATTTATTTTTGGATTTGAATATTCAGCTAATCGACTTGAAAAACTTTTTAAAAAATAACTTTCAAATAATATTGAGTATTGTTTTTTTTGATTTGATGTAATTTCTTTTCTATATTTGCCAAGTGTATAAAATCCAATTCCTTCAATATCTACTGTATCTTTTGCCAACTCTTGTAGTTCTAACATTTTTTCCTCCTTAGAAATATCTTTACTCAAAGTTTGTGAAGCTCTATTGACTGTTGATTGAACAAAAATATCTGGTTCAATCGCAATTGATGGGTTTGCCATGCATATCCAAAAAAATAAAAAAATTAAAAAATTTGAGTTTTTAATTTTCATTTAATTTAAGCAATTAGTTTGATTGAAGATCGTCCCAATCACTATCATCTTGAGTGTCAATAATTGTATTTGAATTTAATATTTTTTGTTTTCTGTCCTGCAAATATAAACTTCTTACAGATGCATAGAAATCCATTGAATTTTTCTCTAAATTATCAAATGCTTCAATATTTTTTGATCTAAAATTAATTCCATCTGTACCTTTCGAAATATAATAATCTGAGTCTTTAAAGTACTGAGTATCATTTTTTACAGTTATATTATACCAAGGATCTCCACCCAAAAAACTTGTAAGGGTTCCAAAACCATCTCTCACAGTAGATGGACCAAGTATTGGAAGAACCAAATAACATCCCTCTTTCACGCCCCATTTACCAAGTGTTTGTCCATAATCTTCTTTTTTATAATTTTTAACTAAACCCATTTGTTGTGCCACATCAAAAATACCAAAAATCCCAATTGTTGTGTTAACGGATAGTCTTGCTGTATTTAACCCAGCAGCTTTTAGATCGCCCTGTAGAATATTATTAGGAATTGTTACTAAATTAGATAAATTGCTTAAGACATTACTGGTTCCTGTTCTGATAGGCATGGGTAATTTTCGATATCCTTTTGAAATAGGTTCAACTATAGCTTTGTCTAAACCTTGATTGAAAGCAAATGTTGCTCTATTCAAACCTTCAAAACAGTCTTTTACTTCCTCAGCATTAGACTTGTTGCCAAACGATAAAATTAGTAACACAGCAACAAAAATTTTTAAAAATTCTCTCATATATATAGGCTTTATATAGAGATTATATATAATCTTAAACATAAAAAAAGTTAAAAAAGTGCCATATATGCTTAAAAATTTGAGAAAAATTTATTCACCAAATTTTGACGTCAAAAAAAGAAAAAAAAACAATATAAGATTTATAATTTTGCATTATACCGGCATGAAAAGTGAGAAAAATGCTTTATACAGATTAACAAGTCTAAATTCTAAAGTAAGTTGTCATTATTTAATTAATTACTCCGGAGAAATTATAAATTTAGTCCCTGATCTATATATTTCTTGGCATGCGGGAAAGTCAAAATGGAAGAAAAAAAAATTTCTTAATTTAAATTCAATTGGTATTGAGATTTCTAATCCAGGTCATCTGAATAATTATAAGGATTTTAGTACAAAACAAATTAATTCATTATTACTTTTAGTGTCATTCCTTAAAAAAAAATACAAAATTAAAAAAAATAATATTTTAGGTCATTCAGACATAGCGCCAGACAGGAAAAAAGATCCTGGGGAAAAATTTCCATGGAAGTTAATGTATAAAAAAAAACTAAGTATATGGCATAACATAAAAGAAACAGCTCTTAAAAGATTAAGGAATATAAAATGTTCTAAAAAGGAAGAGTTAAAATTTTATAATAATTTAAAAAAAATTGGTTATGTCGCAAAATCAAAAATTTGCATGATTAAAGCTTTTCAAAGAAGATTTAGACAAAAAATTGTTAGTGGAAAAATAGACAAAGAATGCTTATTTATAAGCATTTCTTTGCTTAAACAAAATAAATATTGAAAATTTATAAAATTATATTAAAAATTACTTGCCAGATAAATGACTTGTCGCTTTAATTATTTAAAGAGGAAAGTCCGGGCTCTGCAAAGACACGGTGCCAGGTAATTCCTGGCGGGGGTAACCCCAGGGATAGTGCCAC
>MDTB01110780.1_pt1 | contig 11686 bp, 15 predicted proteins | sample 811161 | NCBI WGS metagenome assembly MDTB01 (sample SAMN05326650, study PRJNA326480) | marine metagenome | isolation source: seawater | place: Mediterranean Sea | collected 2009
AGTGCATCCAGGTGTACTATCTTTTGGATAGAAATAAATTACTAAATTTTTATTTTCAAAATCAGCACTACTAATTTCTTTCTCGCTGGTTGCATTGGCTTTAAATTTTGGCATCTTTTTACCAGTTAAATTCTTTGACATCGTTAAGTCCTTTATAATGTATTTCTTATTTTTTACTGAAATGGTTAATCATGCAAGAATTAAAGGGTAGTTTTGTAGCACTTGTTACCCCTATGAAGAGTAATGGTGAAATTGACTTTCCTGCGATGAGGGAATTGGTGGAGTGGCATATTGAAAGTGGTACACATGGCCTTGTGTCTGTTGGTACTACTGGTGAATCAGCAACGCTTAATTTTAATGATCATATAAAAGTTTTAGAAAAAACAATTAGCTTCATCGATAATAAAATAGTTGCAATTGCAGGAACCGGAGCTAACTCAACCGATGAAGCAATTGAGCTTAACAAAGCTGCTAGCTCAATTGGGTATGAGTTTGCCCTTTCTGTAACACCTTATTACAACAAACCTAATCAACTGGGCCTCGAAGCACATTATAAAAAAATTGCAGATAGCTCAGAAATCAAAAATATTTTATATAACGTGCCCTCTAGAACCGCATGTGATTTAGAGCCTGATACGGTTAATAAACTCATTAATCATGAAAATATTGTTGGAATAAAAGAAGCAGTGGATGATCCTAGGAGATACAAAGCATTAATTGAAATGGCAAAGAATTCTTCAGAACCTTTTTATGTTTTATCTGGAGATGATCCGACTTTTTTTGATTTTATGAAAATCGGTGGTGATGGTGTAATCTCTGTTGCAGCCAATGTTATTCCAGCCCAAGTTGCTAAGATTGCAATCAACTGTCTTAATGGTAACTTCGAAGGTGCAAAAGAATTAAGTCAAAAATATAAAAATCTATTTGAACTTTTATTTATTGAATCTAATCCAATACCAGTAAAGTGGATGTTAAAAAAAATGAGCAAGATTCAGGGCGGAATAAGACTTCCATTAACGCATTTACAAGAAAAAAATCATGCTTCTATTGAAGATGAGATGTTAAAATTCAATCTCTTATGAGAACCCATTTACCTTTAATATTAATTTTTGTTACTGGTTGTGCCTTTATTGGTGAAGATACCAGTAAAGATTTTTTTCAAGAAGAATTAAGTAAAGACATTGTTTCGAATGACGGATCATCAGTATCGCAAGATGATCATTACCCAATTCTAATCAATGGAAACTTTCAAAAAGAACCTATAGATATTCCTAAGCCAAGGCAAATATTTTCATCTGGTCAAACTAGAGAAGTACAATTAAGAAGGCTTGGTGAACTTTTATGGGTTTATGTCGAAGCATTACCATCTACTTCATGGCCAATTACAAAAGCCTTCTTTGAAACTTCAGGGTTTCCACTTATTAATTCCAACCCAGAATTAGGAGAATTAAAGTTGCGTTATTCTGAAAATATTGATTTAAAAGTCGAGGTTGAGCATGGTATTAAAGAGGCTTCTACTGAAATCTTTGTCTCATTCTATGCTGATGGAAGCAAGCTTACTCAAGATGAATGGGTGGAAGCATCTCAAAATACGTTAGCTAAATTAGTGGAGTATATGGCTGAATCAGTTGACTCCTTTTCTGGAACATCTTTAGCTGCACAAGCTCTAAATGATAAAAAGAAAACTAGAATCTTCAATCTTGATGAAAAAACAGTTATCGAGCTTGATTTAGGATTTGATAGGGCTTGGTCAGCAGTCAGCAGAGCTTTAGAGGATGGAAAAATACAAGTTAATGATCGGGACCGTGAGGAAGGTTTTTTTCTGGTAAGTTTCAAAGCTCAAGATGAGGATGGCGGCTGGTTTTCATTTTTAAACTTTCAAGATGAAGCAAATTCAGGTCTTGCACTGGGATCAGATGCTGATTTTAAAATTATCGTCTCAACTGAGGATTCTTCGACTAAAATAACAGCTGAGGCAATAAATTCTTCGGCTGGCGATCCTGAATCACTGTTATCAAAAATTAATGAACTACTGAGTTAAGATATGGAAAAAATTAATCAGATTACATCAGGGAAAGCAAAATCACTCTACACAACCAATGATGACAATTTTTTGGTGATGGAATTTCGGGATGATACTTCAGCTTTTGATGGCAAGAAAACAGCTGCTTTAGAGAATAAAGGTAAAGTTAACAACCAATTCAACGCATTCATAATGGAGTATCTTGCAACTCAAAACATTGACACGCATTTTGTAAAACTTCTTAGTAATAATGAGTCACTTGTTAAGAATCTTGAAATGTTTCCAATTGAATGTGTGGTAAGAAATAGAGCAACTGGTTCGTTATGTAAAAGACTCGGAATAGAGGATGGCTTAATTCTAAAAACTCCTTTATTCGAATTTTTTTTAAAAGATGATGATCTTGGTGACCCACTTATCAACGACAATCATATTATTTCATTTGGCTGGGCAAATAGAGAAGATTTAAGCGTCATGCAATCAATGACCCTAAAAGTGAATGAGTTATTAGTTGATTTTTTTGCCAAAGCAAACCTATTACTGATTGATTTCAAATTAGAATTTGGAAAACATGATGGAAAAATTGTCCTTGGGGATGAGTTTACTCCTGATGGGTGTCGCCTTTGGGATAAAGATACTCTCACAAAAATGGATAAAGATAGGTTCAGGCAAGATTTAGGAGATGTTATTGAAACTTATGGAGAAGTAGCAGATCGTCTTGGCATGCAAATTAAACTTGACTAAATTAGTCAAGTATTCATAATACCCTCGTGAAACTAACTACTAAAAGCAGGTATGCTATTAATGCACTTGCAGAACTATTTATCTATTCTAGCGACAACCCTGTTCGCTTAAAGGATATTTCGGATAAACAAAATATCGAGCTTACCTATCTTGAGCAAATTTTTAGAAAATTAAGATTAGCAGGTATTGTTAAAAGCATAAGGGGCAGGAATGGTGGCTATGTTTATGCCTCTGATCCATCCAAAATTTCAATTAAGCAAGTAATGGATGCTGTTGAAGAGGATCTTGATGCAACTAACTGTGCTGGGGCTTCATCATGTTTTGAAGGAAGACAATGTTCCTCTCACAAGCTTTGGGATGAACTAAATAATGTTGTAGATGCATATTTAAGCAAAATTTTTATTAATGAGCTTGCTGATCCACAAGATCGTACCCATATACTCCTTAAGGAAATAAATTCATGAGTAAGAATATACAACTACCTATCTATCTTGATTATGCTTCCACCACACCGGTGGATCCTAGAGTTGCAGAAAAGATTTCTTCTCATCTTAAAATGGATGGTGTCTTTGGAAATCCAGCTTCCCGTTCCCACAAATATGGATGGAAGGCTGAAGAGGCTGTAGATGAAGCACGATCACATGTCGCAAACTTGGTCAATTGTGATCCACGAGAGATTGTTTGGACCTCTGGTGCAACTGAAGCTGATAACTTAGCAATAAAGGGGATAGCTAATTTCTATAACGGCAAGGGTAAACATATTATTACGTCAAAAATTGAGCACAAGGCTGTCCTTGATCCCTGCAGACAGTTAGAACGCGATGGTTTTGAAGTTACATATTTGGATCCTGATGCAGGCGGGTGCATAACACTTGACTCAATTAAAGCCGTGGTAAGAGATGATACAATTTTAATATCAATTATGCATTTAAATAACGAGCTTGGAACGCTAAATGATATCGAAGCTATTGGAAGTTTTGCTCGTTCAAAAAAAATCTTTTTTCATGTAGATGCGGCACAGAGTACAGGAAAAGTAGACATAGATTTATCTAAACTTTGCGTAGATCTTATGTCATTCAGTGCTCATAAAACTTATGGTCCAAAAGGTATAGGCGCTCTTTATGTGAGCAGAAAACCAAGGGTAAGAATCGAAGCTCAGATCCATGGCGGTGGTCATGAGAGGGGAATGCGATCTGGAACTCTGCCTACTCATCAAATCGTAGGTATGGGAGAGGCTTTTAGACTGGCAAAAGAAGAAATGCAGGAAGATCGCCAACATGTTGCACAATTACATCAAAGATTTTTGAATGGTGTTGATGGCATTGAAGAAATCTATGTAAATGGCGATTTAGATAGAAAGGTACCAAACATAATAAATATTAGTTTTGCTTATGTTGAAGGAGAGTCATTGATAATGGCCTTAAAAGATGTAGCCGTGTCATCCGGTTCTGCATGTACTTCTGCAAGCCTTGAACCCTCATATGTCTTAAGAGCACTTGGTAGAAAAGATGAGTTAGCACATAGCTCAATTAGGTTTTCATTTGGAAGGTTTACTTCCAATGAGGACGTAGATCATACTCTTTCAATTCTTTCTCATGCAGTGGAAAGGCTTAGAGAGCTCTCACCGTTATGGGAAATGCACTTAGACGGAGTCGATCTAGATAAAGTTGAATGGAATTAATTTAGGAGCAAGAAATGGCTTATAGTAAAAAAGTTGTTGAAAAATTTGAGAACACACTGAAAGAACCTAAAAAGTTTAATGTAGGTAGATTTAATCCATCTGATTTAGATGTGGGTACTGGAATGGTTGGAGCACCTGCGTGCGGAGACGTTATGAAGCTTCAGATCAAATGTGAACCCAAAGGTAATTCACATGTAATAAAGGATGTTAAATTTAAAACATATGGTTGTGGCTCTGCGATCGCATCATCAAGCGAGCTAGTTGAAATGCTGATTGGTAAAACACTTGAAGAGGCTAAAGAGATAAAAAATAAAGATATAGCTAATGCCTTAGAACTGCCGCCAATCAAGATTCATTGTTCTGTACTAGCTGAAGATTCAATCAAACAAGCCATTGATGACTATGAAGCAAAGCAGTGAAACTTTAAATAAGATTAATCCTAATTCTCTTCAATTTTCTGAAAAAGCGATATATCACTTTAAATCTCAATTGCTTGGGAAATCAGATGCTTCATTTATAAGAATTGGTGTGAGGGAAGCAGGTTGTTCTGGCTATGAATATTTTTTTGAATTCGAAGATATTTTGCGTGCTAAAGATACTGAATTTGCATTCGATGATTGTAGGATTATTGTTGATGAAACAAGCCTTAATTTCATGAAAGGTAGCTTAGTAGAGTATTCAGAAGATGGTTTAAATAAAGGAATTACTTTTAAAAACCCAAATGCTAAGGCAGTTTGCGGATGTGGTGAAAGCTTCACTTTAGAATAAAACCTTATGGCAAAAATTAAGCTGCTTCCTCATCATGAGATTTGTCCACAGGGAGCAACATTTGAGACGCAAGAGGATGAATCAATCTGCGAAGCTGCCCTTAGAAATAATATTAAAATAGAGCATGCTTGCGAAATGTCTTGTGCATGTACAACGTGCCATATAATTATCAGGGAGGGTTTTGATCTTCTTAAGGAAGCTACAGACGAAGAAGAAGATTTATTAGACAAAGCTTGGGGCTTAGAGCCTGATTCAAGATTAAGCTGTCAAACAATCCCTGAGAAAGGTGAATTTACAGTTGAACTTCCAAAATATACCATCAATCAAGTTTCAGAGGACCATTAAAGATGCAATATGAATGGTCAAACATTAATGACATTGCAATCGAATTGTCTGAAAAATTTCCTGATATTGATCCTCAATGGATTAGTTTTCCTGATTTACATAAAAAAATTATTGAGTTAGATAATTTTATTGGAGATCCAAGTAAATCTAACGAAAAAATTTTAGAAGCAATTCAACAAAGCTGGATAGATGAATTTATCTAAGTCACATATAATACGCCTTCTTTGAAGGAGATACTCTAATGGCTATTGAGCGCACACTATCAATCATTAAACCTGATGCAACTTCTAGAAATATTATCGGAAAAATAATAAGCAGATTCGAAGATAATAATTTAAAAGTTGTTGCTGCTAAACTAATTCAGTTAGATCAAGCGAAAGCAGGTGGCTTTTATGCAGAGCATGATGGAAAACCATTTTTTCAGAACCTAATTGAATATATGACATCGGCCCCTGTTCTCGTTCAAGTTTTAGAGGGTGAATCAGCTATAGCCAAAAATAGAGAGTTGATGGGAGCAACCAATCCTCAAGATGCCGCTCCTGGAACAATTAGAGCAGATTTTGCAGAATCTATAGATGCTAATGCTGTTCATGGATCAGACTCTGAATCTAGTGCAGTACGGGAGATAAATTATTTCTTCGAGCCCGAAGAAATTGTTAGTTGAATACTTCTAAAAAAATAAATCTACTTGGACTAACTCAGAAAGAGTTGGAGAAATTCTTTTTTGGCCTTGGAGAACCTAAATTTCGCGCCATTCAAACTCTTAAGTGGATTCATAAACATGGGTGTTTAGACTTTGATCAAATGAGCGATCTAAGTCAGGCACTTAGAAAAAAACTTCACAATATTGCTTCCCTGCGGTCACCTTTAATCCATCATCAAATGAAATCAAAAGATGGAACAATAAAATATTTAATTCAAATTGAATCTGGCTCAATTATTGAAATGGTTCGCATCCCATCTGATAACCGACAAACCTTATGTATTTCCTCTCAGGCTGGATGTGCATTACAGTGCTCTTTTTGTGCAACTGGCGCCCAAGGTTTTGAAGTTAATTTAAGTGCTAGTGAAATTATAGGTCAGTTATGGCTAGCTAGTTTCCATGACAAAAAATTGCCACCAATTACGAATATAGTTTTCATGGGAATGGGTGAGCCCTTGTTAAATGTCAAACCAGTTTTAAATAGCGTTGATTTGATGCTTAATACCAACGCCTATGGCATTTCAAAACGTAAAATTACCTTAAGCACCTCTGGTATTGCCCCCGAGATAGAGTCACTGCCTGTTAAAACTGATGTTTCTTTGGCCCTATCATTGCATGCACCTAATAATAAACTTCGTGATGAACTAGTACCTATTAACAAAAAATACCCTCTTGAAATGCTAATGAAGTCGTGTAAAAAATACCTTTCATATTTTGGAAAAAGAAAATCAATCACTATTGAGTACATCATGATCAATGATGTCAATGATAGTTACGATCATGCTGTACAACTGTCTAAATTATTAAAACAATTAAAGTGCAAGATTAACTTAATTCCTTTTAATTCATTTGAAGGAAATTCATACCAACAATCAAGCTCAGAAAATATTAATGTATTTAAGGATTATTTAATTAAGAATGGGTTTGTCACAACTGTTAGAATAACTAGAGGAGATGAAGTAGATGGTGCATGTGGACAATTATCTGGTCAACTACTAAATGCTATAAAATCTAAGAAAAGCTCTTATATTGAATTAAAAAATATTACTTGATTATGAAAACAGCTTTAAGTTCAAAAATAGGCAAAAAAATTAAAGAGAAAAGGCTTGAACTTAAGCTAACAATCCATGAAATATCAAATGAAATTAATTTAACTGAAAAATTTCTTAAGGCCATTGAAAATGGTGACTATAGTATTTTTCCGGCAAAAGCTTTTGCCAGAGGTTATTTTGTAAAATATACAACTCATTTAGGTTTAGATCTTGAATTCCCAGAGCTTGCAAATGAAGTTTTTGAAGAAGATAAGCTGGCACAGTCTAATCAATCTGCAAAACGCGTAAAGGCTAAAAACATAAACACTGTTATTGCATCATATAAAAAACCCTTATTAGTTGCAGGAATAATTTTATTTTTATTATTAATTGTTTTAGTCTTAGCAAGAAGCTCATCTGATGAAAGCCAAATCAAGTCATCTTCTGATGAAAAAACAATAGAAATTAATTCTATACCTTCATTCTCTCAAATAGATGACATACCAATGGATATTGAGGTTCCTGAAAGTTTAATTATGGAATCAAATAATACTGAAATTTCTGTTGTTTCAACAGATAGTAGTACTGATGAAACTATTCAATCTAAAAATACACCTAAAAACCTTCTGAATTTAAATTTTAATGAAGAAAGCTGGGTAGAAATATATTCTGCTGATCCGAGTGATTATTTCCAAGTGGTTTATAAGCTATTTAACGAAAATGAAACTTATCAACTTCAGGTTGAATCTCCACTTGTGGTAGTAGTTGGGAATGCATCTGGAGTTGTTGGCACATTCAATGATTTACCACTTGATTTTAGTGCTAATGCGAACAGACTTGATGTCAGCGTAATTAGGCTCTCAAATGGATAGAGTTGTTGCGAAAAGAAAAACAACAAAGCAGATAACTGTTGGGGATGTTCATGTTGGAGGCAAGAGTCCTATTAGCATTCAATCTATGACCAATACAAATACCGAAGATGTTGGTTCCACTGTAAAGCAAATCAATGAGATTCATGCTGCAGGAGCTGATCTGGTGCGAGTCTCTGTGCCAACACTTGAAGCAGCTAAAGCATTCAAAAAGATAAAAAGCGCTATAGAAATTCCTCTAATCGCTGACATTCATTTTGATTATAAAATTGCTTTGGCAGTTGCAGATTCTGCAGATTGCCTTCGGATTAATCCAGGAAACATTGGTAAAGAAAATAAGATAAAAGAAGTTATTCAGGCTGCAAAGGATAATGAAATTCCAATTCGAATAGGAGTTAATGCCGGATCGTTGGAAAAAGAATTACAAAGAAAATACGGTGAGCCTAACTCAGATGCCCTTGTTGAATCTGCACTTAGGCATATTGATATACTCAAAAAGTATAATTTTGATCAATTTAAATTAAGTCTGAAAGCTTCCAATATTGACATGACAGTAAACAGTTATCGCAAGATATCAAAATTAATTGATCAACCACTTCACCTGGGAATAACAGAATCAGGCACCTTGCGATCTGGAGCGGTAAAGTCCTCGATTGGAATTGGAATGCTGCTAAGTGAGGGTATTGGCGATACGATTAGAATCTCACTTGCATCAAATCCTGTTGACGAAGTAAAGGTGGGCTGGGATATTTTAAAAAGTCTTAACTTGCGAAGTCGGGGCGTTAAAATCATTGCCTGTCCAAGTTGCTCAAGACAAAACTTTGATGTTATCAGCGTAGTTAATGAGCTCGAATCAAGATTTGAAGATATTTCAGATGATATTGAAGTGGCTATAATCGGTTGCTATGTTAATGGTCCTGGAGAATCCAAAGCCGCAGATATAGGACTTACTGGAGCCTCTCCAAAAAATCTTATGTATATCAATGGGGAACCGAGCGAAAAAGTTTCTAATGAGTCTCTTGTTGATAGAATTGAATCTGAAGTTCGTGAGCAGTTAAATAGAAATCATAATGAATCTGATATTATTGCAAAAGGTTAGAGATGAAATTTAAATCACTAAGAGGGATGGATGATCTTTTTTCAATTGACCTAGATAAATGGCAAACCTTAGAAACTGCTTTTAAATCTGTATTCTTAAAATTTAATGCAGGTGAGGTAAGAAATCCCATACTTGAATCTACAGATCTGTTTGCTCGTTCAGTGGGATCATCATCAGATATTGTTAATAAAGAACTATATACATTTAATGATAGAAATGATGAGAGTATCTCACTCAGACCTGAAGGAACTGCTGGGTTGGTTAGGTCTTTAATAGAATCTAAGAAAGATAATGATACTGGAAAATATTGGTATCAGGGTCCAATGTTTAGATATGAGAGACCTCAGAAAGGCCGATTGAGACAATTTCATCAAGTCGGTGTCGAGTATGTTGGATTTGAAGAGGGTCATGCAGAATTTGAAATAATGTCTCTAGTTATTGCTTTGATTAATTCAGTCAAAATCAAACATTACAACATTAAAATAAATCATCTTGGTAACAGTAAAGTAAAACAAAAGTTTACAAATGCTCTAGTTGAATTTCTGCAACAGTTTGAAGGTGAACTATCTGATCTTGAGCTAACAAGGCTTGGCACAAACCCACTCAGAATTCTTGATTCAAAAGACCCAAAAACTCTTAAAATTCTTGAAAAATCTCCGTCTTATACTGATTATCTTGAACCCGATCATGTATCTATATTAAATAACTTATTGAATGATTTTGGTGAATCAAACATAACTATAGATCCAAAATTAGTAAGGGGCTTAGATTATTACACTGGATTCATATTTGAGGTAACTTCAAAAGAATTAGGATCTCAAGATTCGTTCATAGGAGGAGGAAGGTATGATAGTTTATTCTCATCTTTGGGGGGCAAAGATATTCCTGCAATAGGTTTTGCAATTGGTTTAGAGAGAATGATTGATATTATGCCCGAGTCTGCCAAAGCAAATAAGAAAGTATTTATTGTTAATTTAACTAGTAATAAATCAAGGTATCCATATAAAATAGCCCAAAATTTGCGTTCATTAGATACAAATATTGTTGTTGAAGACCCATTACTAACTTCAAGTGCTAAGTCGCAATTAAGACGTGCAAATAAAGCTGGTGCATCAGCTGCATTGATTATAGGGGAAGATGAAGTTTCTAAAAATGAAGTTATTTGGAAAGATTTAGACGATAAAATCGAGCAACAATCTCTTTCATTGGATGAATTGATAAATAAGTTTAAAAAGTTATAGGCTTAAATATGGTTGAATATAGAACTGACGAAGAGAGGCTTTCAGCAATAATTAATTTCTTTAATGATTATAAGAAATTTTTTGTGTGGGGCAGTTTTGGCCTTTTCCTAATAGTATTAGTCTTTATTTCTTTATCTAATTTCCGTGCAAATCAAGATTCTGCAGCTTACTTAGTGTATTCAAAGTGGTCAGAAATTGATTTTTCTGATGAAAGCAAAGCTATGGAGGCAGATGGCCTTTTTAATTTGCTTCAAGATGATTACTCATCGACAGGGTTTTCAAACTTAGCCTTAGTAATTGAATCTTCAAGGCTTGCAGAAGAGAAAAACCTTGATGATGCATTGGATCTACTTTATGAGTTAAAAAATAAAACAAGCAGAGGTAACTTATTTAATTTAATTGCCAATTTGAATATTGGAAGAATAGAAATTGTGAATGGTAACTTCGATCTTGCTTTAAAAGCGCTTGATGCAATCTCTTTAGATAAGGAAAATGCGACAGTTGCATCTCTCAAAGGGGATGCCTTGCGTGGTCTTGGACGACTTAAATTAGCCGAAGCTCAATATACAAAAGCCATCGACCTTTCTCAGATAGCAGAGGAGCGAGCTGTTGCAGAATATAAACTAAAACTTATTAGTCAATGATAAAAATAATTCTTAATTTAGCTCTATTTTTAGCTATATCCAGTTGCTCAATATTGAATTTTTGGGCAGATGATGCGGAGAACTTAGAGGAGCCTAGGCCTTTAGTGGATATTCAGTCATCAGTGGAACTGGACAGGTCATGGTCAAGAAATTTTAACTCTGATAATGAATTAGGTAATTACCGACCAGGTTTTAGTGGCGAAACCATTTTAATTACCTCAGAAGAGGGTGAGCTTTTCAGAGTTGATGCGAATAGAGGAAATATTCTTCAAAAAGATAAATTAAATCATAGCGTTTCTGTTTCCAATGCTGTTGGCTTTGGAAAAATTGTATTTGCTGATTCAAAGGGTTCTGTTCATGCCTATTCGTTGGAAGATTCATCATTTCTATGGTCAAGCAATGTAGGCTCGGAGATACTAGCTTTACCTGCTATTGATGCGAAAGCAGTTATTGTTCATACATCGGGCGGTGAGTTGGTTGCCCTGAACCCTAGTTCAGGTGAAAAGATCTGGACATACCGATCTCAATTACCCTCCTTAAC
>MDTB01177891.1_pt1 | contig 11686 bp, 7 predicted proteins | sample 811161 | NCBI WGS metagenome assembly MDTB01 (sample SAMN05326650, study PRJNA326480) | marine metagenome | isolation source: seawater | place: Mediterranean Sea | collected 2009
GCCCGTTTTGAATACATAGGTGACATACCAGAAGATTAAAAATAGCGCGTATGCTACGCAGTTTCTCTAATTTTAAGTTCAAAAGGTAAAATGGTTTTGGTCTTTTCTACCTCTTCACCTTCAATAAGAGCGATTAGAGAGGCGGTAGCCATTTCAGCCATTTTCCTACGAGGCACTGACACGGTAGTTAACGAGGGGTATATTGAGCGGGCGAAACTCAAATCGTTAAACCCACAAATATCAATATCTCTACCGGGTTTAATGCCTTGTCTATTACACTCCATCACAGCGCCTGCCGCGAGTTCGTCACTGACAAAAAATAGTGCGTCTAAATCTGGCCATTTATGCAAGGCTTCAGAAAGAAGCTCAGCTCCTGCCTGAAAAGAGGGTTCCGCTCTTGAAGCTACACACCGTTCAGAAGATAAGCCTGCTTCATAGAGCGCGCTAGACCAACCTTGTTTTCTAAGTAGCGCCCGCCAATCTAGAAATAAAGAACAAAAAGCAATGTTACGACGCCCTTTATCAATTAAATACTGTGTCATCTCTTTCGCGGCAAGCTCATTGTTAACCCCGTAGTTAATATCAAACGGCTCGCTTGAAATATCCATTATTTCAGCCACAGGCGTCCCCGTGGCCAAAAGCATTTTTCGGGTTTCTTGGGTATGGCGGGTTGAGGTAAGAATAAACCCGCTGACAGCCTGCTGAATATAAGATTCAACAATGCGTTCTTCACCGAGTTCAGTATAAGTTGAATCGCCAATCATCAAAGAATAATTCATTTTATCAGCAACCGCTTTCACGCCTAGCATTACGTCGTTAAATACATTGTTGCCAAAAGAGGGGAGCAATAGTGCAATTGTACGATTGCTATCTGCAGAAAGAGATTGGGCAGCGCGATTGGGGATATAGTTTAGCTCTCGCGCAGCCTGTTTGATTTTTTGCGCTAACGATTTCGATATGCCACTGGAGTTATTCAGTGCTCGAGAAACGGTTGTTTTATGAACACCTAAATAATCGGCAACATCAGAAATTTTAGTACGGGGTTTTTTAGCCATGGTCATTTTTTGTTCTTACAATCTGGTTTCAATTTTATCGAAATGTTGCGCGGAAGCACTCACCTATTATTTGTTCTGCGTTATTACTGAACGTATATAACTTTCGGCCTGTTTGGCAACTTCGTCGAAGCTCTGCGCTACATCGATGATAAATGCGTTCTCTTTTGAGGGGAGTTCTAACGCTGAAAATTGACTATCGAGCATAGCATCACCGTTGAAAAAATGCTCTCGTTGTTTTAACCGCTCACTTAACACCCGCTGAGACGCGTGCAAATAAATAAAGTGACAACGTGAGCTGATGCCTTTTGTAAGTACATCCCGATACGCAGCGCGTAACGCTGAACAACTGATAATGACATCTTGCTGGGCATTCAAATGTTGTTTGGCAACCTTATTCAAGGTTTTTAACCATTCCCATCTATCCGCATCTTGCAATGGAATACCAGCGGACATTTTTTCGATATTACTCGGGCTGTGATAGCTGTCACCCTCCTCAAAAGACAACGAAAATGTATCAGCAAGATACCGGCTTAAGGTCGATTTTCCTGTGCCAGACACTCCTGAAACAAAAAATACATTGCGTTGGGTCATAAAATCACTTCTCACTTTAAGGGTCAGGGTTTGATGCTTGCCGACGTGTGGTTCATGTTAACTACCAGCAAATAATAGTTTGGAAACCGGTTGCGTTCAAGAGGTGATTATAATATTGTTACCAAAAGTTAGTGTAATTAATAAGTTGTTAATATTGAGTTGTGTGGCGTGTGCACGGGAGTAGCCAGCAAGCTTAAAATCACAGCGCTTTTTATGCACATCTCAGTCGATTTTATCTAGAGAGAAACTATGACAGATACCTTTTCATTACTTTTTGTCGCCATATGTAGCATCGTACTTCTTACTTATTTGGTGGTGGTAAGAAAAGTGCATGCTTTTGTGGCCATTTTAGTAGCAGCCGCTTTCGTTGGGCTTGGAACGGGTATGCAGGCCTCTGACGTTTTGGCTTCTATGCAGTCGGGTATGGGGAATACGTTGGGCTTTGTGGCCACCATCGTCGGTCTTGGTGCAATGTTCGGCCAGTTCCTGGAAGAGTCTGGGGGCATAGACCGCTTAGCACAAACTATTAATAAGCGCTTTGGCGAGAAAAATAGTCAATGGGCCGTGGTGTTAACCGGTTTCTTAGTGGCAATACCTGTGTTTTTCGAAGTGGGTCTGATTATACTCATGCCGCTTATATATTCGATGGCGAAAAAGACCGGCAAGTCGCTTATTTATTATGGTATTCCGCTAACCGCGGGGTTAGCTGTTACCCATGCTTTTATACCGCCAACCCCAGGCCCCGTGGCCGTTGCGTCGATATTGGGCGCTGACATCGGCCTTGTTATTTTGTTTGGCTTTGTTGTGGGTATTCCTTGTGCGTGCATTGCCGGGCCAATTTACGCCACGTTTCTTGCGAAACGCTTACATGTGCCTGTGCCATCCCATGCCCTTGAGGCTTCCGCTTCCACAAACCGCATGGAAAACATGCCTAGTTTTATGACCGTGGCGAGCTTGCTGTTATTTCCATTACTTGCAATTTTAATTGGTACGCTTGCTAAGTTCGCACTACCGGATAGCTATTTTAAACAAATAGTCATGTTTATTGGTCATCCATTTATCGCCCTTACCTTGGCTACAATTGCATGTTTTAAAGTGTTAGGTAAAAACCAGGGTTTATCGAATGATCAAATTAGAAATATCGCCTCACGCGGATTAGAGCCGGTTGCACTGGTGATCTTGGTTACCGGGGCAGGGGGCATGTTTAAGCAGGTACTTATAGACTCTGGGGCAGGTCAAGCATTCGCAGATGTTGTGGCACTGTCTCCGTTACCACCCTTAGCCGCTGGGTTTTTAATTGCTATTTCTGTACGAATAATTCAAGGCTCAGCAACAGTAGCCATGTTAACGGCAGCAGGGTTGATGGGCCCAGTGGTCCAAGAGTTAACGTTCTCGCCTGCTATTTTAGCGTTAATGACCATAGCCATTGCGGCAGGAGCAACCGCTATGTCTCATGTCAACGATACAGGGTTTTGGATCATCAATAGGTACTTCAATATCTCTGTTAAAGACACCTTTATTTCATGGACGTGTATGGCCACGCTCATCGGATTTATCGGCATCACACTTGTGCTAATCCTAGGGTTATTCGTCTGATCTTATTCAGACATACCCTATTTTTTTAAATACTATGGAAACCGGTTTCCTATCTGGTCGTAAATTTTGGAGGTTTTTGTGATAAAGAATTATTGGCGTGAACGTTGTAAGAAAGCCACTGCGAGAAAATGGACGGCTTTAATTTTGATAGCTGGTGTAGCAGGGCACGCAAGTGGTGAATCTTCTGGTCACGCGGAGCAATACCACCCTGACGCTGAACTGGGTGAGTTATTTATTCAGGTACAAACTACTAAGATATTAGGAGACTATAAAACCTTTGTCGATGCGATCCCTAATTCTTCTCCAGAAGCGATCCTTCAAAAGTACAACCAACAAAAAGACACAGCAGATTTTGACCTGAATCAGTTTGTACTTGCTAATTTCACATTGCCAGAGAAAGTCCAGGCGGCAGCAGTGTCCCATGAATCGGAGCTAAAAACTCATCTAGATAACCATTGGGGAAATCTGGTTCGCGACCCTCAAAAAAAATCTAATTATTCATCGCTGGTTGCTTTACCTCATCCGTATGTTGTTCCAGGCGGGCGTTTCAGAGAAATGTTCTATTGGGATAGCTACTTTACTATTGTTGGGCTTTTAGAATCGGATGAAGATGCGCTTGCCCGCGGAATGATTGATAATTTTGCCTACATGATTGATGAGTTTGGTTTCGTACCAAACGGCAATCGCAGCTATTTTCTAAGTCGCTCACAACCTCCTTTATTCGCTGCCAGTTTACTTGCTTATGCCGACAAGCATGGCATGGATTCTGTCGTTTCTTACCTGCCGCAGTTGGAAGCTGAATATGGTTATTGGATGGATGGAAATGATGAAATTCCAAATAAGGCGACACATGGCCGGCACCTTATCGTCTTGGAAAACGGTGATTATCTAAATCGCTATGCAGGAGCAAAAGAAGTGCCTCGTGCCGAAGCATACGGAAAAGAATTACGCTGGGCTTCTGCGCTGCCTGAAGCGCAACGAGGCGACTATCACCGACATCTTAGAGCCGTGTGCGAATCAGGTTGGGATTTTAGCAGTCGCTGGTTCAAGGATGGGGTTAATAAGTCGACGACTCATGCTATGGACATTATTCCTGTTGATTTAACCAGTTTGCTTTTTCAACTAGAGCATACGTTAGGGTTACTGTTCGAACATGTAGGGAACACTGAAAAGAGCAAACACTATTTCGCCGTAGCAGAGCGCCGTAAATCACTACTTCACAAATATCATTTTGATAAAAAAACAGGCACCTACCAAGACTATGATTTTAAGCTGAAACAACATACGGGACGCCTGTCCATGGCAATGGCCTACCCCCTCTACGTAGGCGCAGCAACCGACACCGCCGCTAAACGTGTTTCAGACTACCTCGCACAACATTTTCTTATGCCAGGGGGATTTGTATCAACCTTGGTCGAAACGGGTGAGCAGTGGGACTACCCGAATGGTTGGGCGCCGCTGCAATACATCGGAGTAAAAGGCTTGCTTAACTATCAACAAAACGACGTTGCTCATGAAGCAATGAGCAGATGGCTTGCGCTTAACGAGAAAGTTTACAAAGCCGAAGGCAAGATGATGGAAAAATACAATGTGGTAGACACCACCTTAAAGGCCGGTGGCGGAGAATACCCTACTCAAGATGGATTTGGTTGGACCAATGGCGTTGACCTCGCATTTTACCGACTGCTTGGAAAGCAACAGGTAAGCGCGAAGTAACGTTTTACACAGTGCACTACAAAACACACTACACGTTTAGGAGACTTGTATGAATTTAAAGATGTTTAAAGCGAGTATGGTCGCAATATCAGTGTCATCCGTATTCGCTGCACATGGTGCTATGGCGCAGCAAAGCGATGAAGCTAAATTGCAAGAAATGGAAGTGATTTCGGTTTCAGGGATCCGTGGCGCGTTAGCGCGTTCACAAGCTGAAAAAATGGATGCGGCATCGATCATTGAGTCTATCTCTGCTGAAGATATCGGTAAATTACCCGACTCATCTATTGCCGAGTCGTTGGCGCGCTTGCCTGGCCTTGCCGGTGAACGAAGTGGCGGTCGCACATCAGGTATTTCCATCCGTGGCTTTAAAGAAGACTTCACAGGTACCTCGTTAAATGGTAGAGAGCTGATAGGGATTGGTGACAACCGAGGCGTAGAATACGACCTCTATCCTTCTGAAATTATGACAGGCGCAACCATTTACAAAACCACCCAGGCCGATTTAATGGTTCAAGGTATTGGTGGAACAGTGGATTTACAAACTGTGCGTCCACTGCAGGCAGAAGAGTCCTATACCATTAATACCAGCTATGAAGTAGGGGAACGTGATTCAGATAACCCCGAGTTTGGTAATGAGGGACACCGTCTAGCCGTTTCCATAAATAAAAAATTTGCCGATGATACAGTGGGCTTCGCACTTGCATTAGCGACAACAACCTCACCAAACAATCAAAGAAACTACGGCGTATGGGGATATGGCACTAATGAAGAAGGACAAATACTCCCCACCGGCATTAGCAGCCACGTAATAAGTACTGAGTTAGAAAGGGATACCATATCTGGAGTGCTGCAATATCGTCCTTCAGACAACCTAGACATAGTGCTGGATGTGCTATCCATCGACTATTCAGATTCAGGCATAAGACGGGGTATCATCGACCCCTTTACTGCCATAAACGTTACGGGTAGCGGCGCTAATTCTACAGGTACCCAAGTAAATGCGAATTCGGTACTTAGAACTGACCCTCGACAAAAAGACGGTGAATTAAGTACCTTTGGTATCAATGCGACTTACTTCCTTAACGACAACTGGTCCATCGAACTAGACGCGGCAAACAGTGAATCAGAAAAACGTGACCTACGCGGTGAGTCTTATGCAGGTCTTGCGCGCTCTGGCGCTTTAGATCCCTCTGAATACGGAAGCCGTGAGTTCATTATGTCGCCAGATGGCATAGAGTTTACCGACTCCACAGGACTCGATAGCTTTTCAGACCCAGCATTATTGCAGTTAGCTGGCCCACAAAGCTGGGGTGGGGGCATGGCCAGTTTAGCTGAGCAATTTGAAACTGACGTTCTACAAGCGAACGGCAACCCGTTTTCCTACCTCAATGGACAAGATGGCTTTTTAAACTTTGCCGATTTTAATGAAGAGCTAACCACTGTTAAATTGGAACTGTCGGGCCTTCTGGACGGCGAAATTTTCACTAAAATTACTACTGGGGTTAATTACTCAGACCGCTATAAAGATAAAATAAACAAAGGTTTTTTCGCCACGGCAGAATCATACCCGTACAGCGAATCTATCCCTAGCGAGTATGTGTATGGTACCGCGGATCTAACTTGGATGGGCTTAGGTGAAGTGGTAGCCTATGACGGTTTTCGTCCCTACGAAGATGGCACTTATACGCAAAACGACGCGGGTTTCTTAGAGCCCGATAGACTAGGAGATACGTACGAGGTCGAAGAAGAAGTGTTAACCTTGTATGCTAAAGCTGACTTTGAATATGCTTTCAATGACATGTTCTTGACCGGGAATCTAGGTGTTCAATATGTTGATACCGATCAGTCATCCGTCGGCACTATTGCGGTTATCGGCAGTAACTTTAAAGTGTGCGATGATAATGACGATAATGTGGTCGACGAGTCATGCTTAGTGAGTATGGGCGATAGTTATAGCCATATATTACCTAGTTTGAATTTAAGTCTAGAGTTTGCAGAGGGACAATTTCTCAAATTTGCTGCAAATAAGACAATTAGCCGCGCACGTATCGACCAAATGAAGGCGTCGGGCTTCGTTAAATTCACGCAGAATATCGATCAGATTTCTATCCCAAATTCACAAGACGCTGTGGAAAACTATGGCTCACCCTGGTCTAAATTTACCGGTAATCCGCTGTTACGCCCGCTTGAATCGAATAATATCGACCTGTCATATGAAAATTACTTTAGTGACGAAGGGTACTTTGCGCTGGCCTATTTTTATAAAGACCTAGTGAACTGGACCCGGGATGGGAATCAGTTAATTGATTTTACTAATGATGAAACAAATGGCGGAGCAAATTACTTCGTTCCCGGATTCCATGACCGTGTTATTGAAACAGACGGTATCTACGGGCCAGCGAATGTCTATTACGAGGCCGGTGATATAGCAACGCCGCCTGACTTAGGCACTTATTCTTTCTTTGAAGATGGGTTAGAAGGAAAAGTTGAAGGTATAGAGTTAACCGCAAACGTACCTTTTAATACATTTAGTACGGTATTGGATGGGTTTGGTACAGCAGCGTCATTTACCTATGTTGATGCTGAACTTGAAGATGGCTCCCGTATTCCTGGTCAGTCTGATAAATCATACTCGCTGACCGTGTATTATCAGTATGAGGGCTTTGAAGTTCGAGTAGCGACAACCCATCGCACAGACTTCCTGACCTATCAGCGAGGTGGCTCGAACAAAATAGAAGAAGCAACGCGCAGCGAGGTTACATTGGTTGATGCGCAAATTAGCTACGACTTTGCTGATTCTGAAGTGGAGTACCTTGAAGGTTTAAGGGTTTCTCTGTCGGGCACCAACCTTGCGGACGAAGACGAAGAAACCACCGATGATGCCACCGGCGTTGTTTCTTCACGCCGCCAGTTTGGCCCAACGTATTTACTCAACCTTAATTACTCTTTCTAGAGTAAGTGGGGTCAGAGTGCTTTTTAGTGAAATTAACTCTGACCCCTTTGTTCTATGCTGCGCCCTGTAAGGGTAGGCAGCGCTGCTGGTTTATTTCCTTGTTCTGAACCGCTACTAGTTCACCAGACACATCATAACCATATTTTGGAGTGGGCAGGGAGCCAAGCGATTGGTCGAACGTTTGGTTTTAGTGAATGACTAGAATAAAACTCAATAGTTGCGAATGTTTGCTGTTTGTTCGAAGCAGACCGTCACAAAGTTGCCAGCCAATGTCTACGAAAATAGGGTAAGACAACATTGATAGTGTGATTACGTCAAAGCCACTTGGTAAGTATACCGTTTAGTATCTCTTGGTAATCACACCACTACATATCATTTCAGGTCAAAGTTTCAGGCGTGGTTAACGCTAAAACGGTTTAGCCTTCTTCTGAGTCTTCGTCATTTTCTTCGGTCTGTGTCTCGGCCTCATCTACCAGCACAACACCTTCTTCAACAAGTGTACCCTCAAACTCAACCACCGTACCGACTTCCAGAGCGGCTACAAATACCTGTGCACTAACCGTTTCATCATTGGCTTCCAGCTCGCTGTTTTCTGAAAAGCGCAACTCGAAGCCATTCACAATGACAGTCTGTTCGGTAATTGCCTCTACCAGACCTTCCATAGAAATTTTAGTGGACGCAGTTTCATCACTGTCATCATCACTATCGTCGGCGTCGTTGCCATTTTTACCCTTAACCGATAAAACTTCTATTTCCTCAGCCACCAGACTGATGTCACTGTACTCACCCTCAACTTTTACTCTTACAGAAGGGCTTTGCTCGACATAGGCTAAAAAGGTATCCAAGGTCATATCGTCTTTGCCTTCAAACTCGGTATTTGATGTAAACGTTACCGATACACCGGCGACGGTCATTCCTGCCGCTGTTGCCTGGCTTACTGCGCCTTTAATCTCGCCTTCGCGATCTTCTTCATCGATACGCTTTACCTTTAAAGCGACTACAGTGCCATCTTCAGTCTCGCGAGAGGCAATTTTTAATAAATCATTCACCAATATATCGTCAAAGGTAAAACGACGCTCTTCCAGATCAGACTCATCGTCATATTGAGTATCATCGTTAGTAACAAAGGTTATATCGTTTACTACAAACGATTGTGTATCTACGTCAACACGCTTCACGGTACCTTCAGTTTTGGTGTTGCTCTCTCTCTTTTTAAATTCTACTTCTTCTGCAACCCAGACATCATCAAGTCGGCTGCCTTCTACATTAACCCATATATTACCGGTAAAATCTTCGCGCTCACCATCTTCAAAGACGGTTTCTTCACTTAACACGAAGTCATAGCGGTTAACCTTAAAGGTGCCTGTTGAATCATCATAGCTAGTAACAACCCCGGCAATATCGACCTCATCGATGTCTTCCGGAACCTGCGCTTCCTGATCCGATTTATTTTCAATTTCACTGGCGATCAGCGTACCTGATAAACCCTCAGCCAGGCTTCCTTCAATTTTTACCCGCATTTCGTTAGATAAGTCTTCAGCCGTAGTATCTTCAAAAACAGCCTGGCTGTAGTCTACGAGTTGCTGGTTAATTAAAAATGTTTTCTGGTCAGTATTAAGGCTACTAATTTCGCCAGACAGCTTGACATCAGTATCCTCAGTCTCAAGTTCTACAAATGAAGCGTAAAAGCCATCTTCGGTAATATATCCGCTCACTTCAACCAGGTTACCAATAGCCAGCTGCTGCGCATCGGTATCTTCAAACTCGGTCAAATCATCAAAGTAAATATCCTGTCCCAGAACAGTGAACCGTGCATTAGCGTTATCAATGGCGCTGACGGTGCCTTGTAAGGTTTCTTCGTAAACGATTTGAGTGGCTTGTGGGTCACCGCCATTTTCAGGCTGGGTGGCCAATACTCTGACTACCATCCCCATCTTCAGCCCGGACTCCTGCGCGCCGCTTTTTCCGGCGATGGTAAATGCTGCGCTGTTTGAAACATACCGCTTACCATTAACGTATACACTACCAAATCCGGTAACAACGCCTTCTACAGCGATGGAGTTTGACGGGGATTGTTCCGCGGGTGGTGCCGGAGTATCACTGTTCGCCACTTCGGGCTGTGAGTCGCTACCACCACAGGCAGTCAACGTGGTGGCAATTGCCAGGGCAAGCAGGGATTTTCCAAACATCATAATCAGAACCTCATCTTTATAGTGAGATTCAGGGTATGCTTTTAATATTTTGAAACAACAAAAAGGCAGTATACCAACCCATAACCCAGCCTGTGATAATATAACAAGTCTTTGCCCGAATGCGTCTCTCACACTGATCCTGCGCATATTTCATCATAGCTTTTATAACCGGGTTATGCATTTTTAGTAAACAAAAACAAAAGGATAGAAAAGGTTGGGCTTTTTTTCGCTATAACAGCCTGACTTTATAGCCCCGTTTGCCTTGCAAAGTAGTACGTCAACATTGTGGACATATTCAGGTTTTGTATGTACGACAAAAATGATTTTGCTGACGCTGTGTCCTATCTGATAAAACTACTGAGTCAGTGGGAAGGTAAGTAATATTGCTAGTGACAGGGTTATCCAGGCCCGCAAACCTCGAGGGCAGACCACCAAGAGATTGTATCCTTGCCAGTCTCAATATTGTGCCAAATCTGCATAGCATCTGAACAGGCTGCGCTAACCATCACGAAAACTCACGAAAAGGCACCCGTAGGCTAACTGAAAGTAGCACTTAGCGGCTTTTTTTGAGCGGCAGGTAGTGCCTGAAATGTTATAACAAGCGGGCAGGCGGCGTACCGGCTGTTGATCGGGCAAACCGCCACCACACAAAGTCAGGTTAGTCATCGCGTTTGTAAGTAATTAAAAACCAATTCGGTCTTGGTCTTATCAATGCGATTGTATTGTTCAGATTAATCAGACTTGATGTTCAAAATATTAAAGTCGCTTAAACCCGCTACGCTTTGTTGAAGTTTGTTCTCGTAACCGTCAGCACGACGTAGCGTTTCGCATAATTCAGAGGCTTTGTCTTCTAATGCTTCAGCCTGATCCTCAATACGCTCTTCAAGATTTTCGCCAAAGGCTTCCATACGTTCGCCAAAGTCTTCTATGCTTTCCTCAGAGGTGATCATCTGGGTTCCAAGCGCCATTAAAATTCGGCCCATGGCTCGTTCAGCCAAATCTTCGATACGGTTTTCAAACTCATCCGCCCAGGCTTGTTTTACCCAGCCACTGTCTTCACCGCCAATTCGAAAATGACCCGCATCAGTATGAAAACGTTGCTGTAAATCGTTTTTCATTTCTTCAAACGAGTCTTGAAAGTCATTTATAAGCTCATCATCTTCACCCAGAATCTGGCCAAAGGTTTCTGTAATAGCAGTGTTTGCCAGCGTAAGACCTTCTGAGGCGATACCGACAGTCAAAGGCACCGCTTCGCTGATAGAGTCATAGTATTCACTTACCCATTGTTGCTGCTTTTCATTAAGAGAGACAGCTTCGCGATTAATGGTCAGTTTGTAGTCATCACTAATGGCAATCACATCACCGTTGGATTGGGTCAGGGTAAGTAATGATGGGCTGTATTCAAGCTCTCCCTGTACCTCAATATTACAGTCAGAGTCGCTGTGCGCCAGAACTGGCGAAGAGGTGATTAGCAGTAACGCAATAGCAGATAATTTCATTGTGATTCCAATTCATCAATACAAAAGTAAACAGAGTAGAGCATCAGCCATGCCAACTTATTTTATTATTTATAAACAATGACA
>MDTB01125631.1_pt1 | contig 11685 bp, 8 predicted proteins | sample 811161 | NCBI WGS metagenome assembly MDTB01 (sample SAMN05326650, study PRJNA326480) | marine metagenome | isolation source: seawater | place: Mediterranean Sea | collected 2009
TTAATAATAATTATTTTATTATTCATTCAGCACTTATATACGATGAAAAAAATAAAAAAAATAAAAATTAAAATAAATGGTCAAATCAAATCTATAATTCAGAACTCTAACCTTTCTGTATTGTTAAAAAATCTCAAAATACCATTAAATAAAGTAGCAATTGAGCTTAATGAAGTAATAGTAGATAAAAAAAAAATTAATAAAATAAAATTAAATAAAAATGATAAAATCGAAATAGTCCATTTTATTGGAGGTGGTTAATTTGAAAAAAGATAGTCTGATTATTGCAAATAAAAAATTTAATTCCAGATTAATTGTTGGAACTGGTAAATATAAAAGTATGTCTGAGTGCGCTAAGGCAATTAAATTATCTGGAGCAGAAATTGTAACAGTTGCTGTAAGAAGGGTGAATATTTCTGATAAAAATAAACCTTTACTTATGGATTTTATAGATCCAAAAAAAATTACATATTTACCAAATACAGCAGGATGTTTTAACTCAAAGGAGGCACTGAGAACACTAAGACTTGCTAGAGAAATAGGTGGTTGGAAATTAGTTAAATTGGAAGTTTTAGGAGATAAAAAACATTTATTTCCTGACATGATAGAAACTTTAAAATCTACAGAGGTACTAACTAAAGAAGGATTTAAAGTTATGGTTTATTGTAATGATGATCCTTTAATGGCTAAACGTCTAGAAAATTCAGGGGCAAATGCTATTATGCCTTTAGCTGCTCCTATTGGTTCAGGATTAGGAATACAAAATAAAATTAATATTAAAATTATTAGAAAACAAACTAAACTTCCATTAATTATAGATGCTGGCTTAGGTCAAGCTTCTGATGCAACAATAGCAATGGAATTAGGATGTGACGGTGTGCTTGTTAATACTGCAATTGCAAAAGCAAAAAAACCTTTTGAGATGGCACTTGCTTTTAAAAATGCAGTTATTGCAGGAAGGCAATCTTATAAATCTGGAAGAATAGAAAAGATTTTAATGGGTAACCAATCTTCTCCATCAGATGGAATTATTTAGTTTTTTTATAATATCTTTTTTTCTTATAAGTTTTTTTATTTATTTTTTGACTTCCTTTTTTCTCCACAAATTTATCTTCTTTATATTTAGTTTCTAAATTTTTTAATTTTTCATAATATTCCACTAATTCAATTGTTTTTTTTGATTTATTTTTAATATCCATAATGTACTCAGGTATAATTAAAGAATTGTCACTAACGATATCTATAGTTATTTTGTTTTTTTTTTCAAAATAAGTTAAGTCATTAACAAAATTTTCTTTCAGGAAATCCGAAATTTTTTTACAAACTTTTAATTCTACAAACTTAGCTTTATTAATTACAGCTTTTAGCTCAACAATTTTTAGAAGTTTTTGAGCAAAAGATTCATCTGTTAAACTAACCTTCCATTTAATTGCACTTTCTCTAAGTCTTTGTCTAGACATTTCTAAAAGACCAAAGTTACTTATTCTGCCAATTTGAATTCTTGCTCTATCTGTTCTACATTTTTCTTTAAGTTTTCTCTCTACCAAACGTCTATTCCCATAACTTAGCATATCAATAAAATCTATAATAATTAAACCAGACAAATCTCTTATCTTTATTTGTCTTGCTATTTCTTCAGCTGCTTCAATATTTGTATCTAAAGCAGTGCTCTCAACATTTTTTCCTTTTATTGAGCTACCAGAATTTATATCAATTGACACCAAAGCCTCTGTAGGATTAATAACTAAGTACCCACCTGATTTAAGTTTAATTTCAGAATCAAAAATTTGATTTAATTTTTGTTCAATATTTTCTTGAATAAATAACGGAATTTTACCTCGATATTTTTTTACTTTCTTGACATTTGATGGCATCATAGTTTTCATAAAGGTTTGTGCTTTTTTATATCCATCGTTTCCTTCAACAATTATGTTTTGAGTATTCTCATCAAATATATCTCTAAGAGTTCTTTTAATTATTTCACTTTCTTGATGTATTAAAGAAGGAGCAATTGAGTTTATTGCATTTTCTTTTATTTGTCCCCAAGTCTTAATCAAAGTTGTTAAATCATTACTTATTTCATTTTTTGTTTTATTGCTTCCAGCAGTTCTAACTATTAAACCCATCTCTTTAGGTATTTCTATTTCATTTAGAATCGTTCTTATTTTTTTTCTATCAGCTGGATTAAATATTTTTCTTGAAATACCTCCCCCTTTAGGAGTATTAGGCATCAAAACTATATACTTTCCTGCAATTGAAATAAAAGTGCTTAAAGCAGCACCTTTTTGACCTCTTTCATCTTTAGTAACTTGTACAAGAATTACTTGATTAGGTTTAATTACTTCCTGAATTTTATATCTTTTAAATTTAAATCTAAATTCCTTTTTTTTTCTTTTTCATCTAATGAGCTTTCTTTAGATATTACATTTTCTTTATCACTAGAAGCCTCATTTAATTGATCATGAACTTCTTTTTCAATCGGATCATCTATTTCTAATTTTCCCTCAGCAATATTTTCCTCCTCTTTGGCCTCAACTTCTTTAGAAAGTTCTTCTCTAGCTTTTTCTTCTTCTTCTTTTATTTTTTCTAAATCTGCTTTTGGAATTTGGTAATAGTCTGACTGAATATCATTAAATGATAGAAATCCGTGTTTGTCTCTACCAAAATCAACAAAAGCAGCTTGCAAAGAAGGTTCAATTCTACTTACTTTACCTAAGTAGATGTTATTTTTTATTAAGTTATTCTTTAAGCCTTCGTATTCGTAATCTTCAATGTTTTCGCCTGATTTAAGAACAACTCTAGTTTCATTAGGATGCGATGCATCAATATATAAATTTTTTTCCATAGTTTTGTGATTGTTATTTTCATTAAGTATTTTTTTTATAAATTTTGTTTAATTTTTTTGCCATATCTTTAACAAATTCCAAGATATAATGATATTAAAATGAACAAATTTATTAAGAATATTTTTATTTTAGCATCATCCTTTATTCTTTTATCTGGAGTATTGATTTTTGGTGTGTTATGGGCATATTCAAATAACCTACCTGATTATAAATTTTTAAAAAATTATAAACCGCCAGTTTCAAGCAAGGTTTATTCAGGTAATGGAGAAGTAGTTTCAGATTTTTCTCAACAAAAAAGAATTTTTGTTCCTTTCAATTCTATACCAAAAAATGTGATTAATGCTTTTTTATCTGCAGAAGATAAAAATTTCTTTTCACACCCAGGAGTGGACGCTAAAGGAGTTATTAGAGCAGTAATAAATAATATTTCAAATTTAATATCCTCTAACAGACTAGAAGGTGCATCTACCATTACTCAACAAGTAGCTAAAAACTTTTTATTAACAAACGAAGTAAGCTTGAATAGAAAAATAAAGGAAGCAATTTTAGCCTTTAGAATTGAGAGAGCCTTATCTAAAGAGAGAATTTTAGAACTTTATCTTAATCAAATTTATTTAGGAAGTGGTGCTTATGGAGTTGCTGCCGCAAGCTTAGAATATTTTGATAAGTCAATAAGAGATTTAAATTATTCAGAGGCTGCTTTATTGGCGGCTTTGCCAAAAGCACCAAGCAGATATAATCCTTATAATAACCAAAAGTTAGCAAAATTTCGAAGAAATTTGGTTTTAAAAAATTTATTAGAAAATAATTATTTGACATCAGAATGGTATCAAAAACTTAAAAATGAGGAAATAAAATTAAAAAAAACAAAAAAAATTTATCCAGAAGATGCAAAGTATTACATTGAGGATGTAAGAAAGGATGTAATTGAAACTTTGAGTTATGACAAAGTTTATAAACAAGGATTTAATATAAATACCCCTATCGATTTGAATTTGCAAACAATAGCAACAAAATCTTTAAGAGATGGATTGATTGCATACGACAAAAGAAAGGGATGGAGAGGTCCATTAACTAATAAAGTTTATAATTCTGAATGGAGAAAAGATTTGGATAAATATAAACTTGAAAATTCAATTACTTGGAAATTAGCGATAGTAAAAAAAATAAATAAATTTTCAGCAGAAATAGAAACTGAAGAAAATAAAAAAGGTATTATAGAATATAAAAGTATTTCCTGGACAAAGAAAGAATTTCTAAATTTGTTAAAAACTGGAGATATAATTTATGTAAAAAAAATTAAAGAAAATTTTTATAGTTTACAACAATTGCCCAAAGTAAATGGTGGAATTGTTGTAATGGATCCATTTACAGGTAGAGTATTAGCATTGTCCGGTGGTTTTAGTTTCAAACAAAGTGAATTTAATAGAGCAACTCAAGCCAAAAGACAACCAGGATCTGCTTTTAAGCCATTTGTATATGCGTTAGCTTTAGAAAATAATTTCTCACCTACCACTTTAGTTTTGGATGCCCCTTTAGTTTTAGATCAGGGAGAGGATTTGAAAATGTGGAAACCAGAAAATTATGGAAAAAAATTTTATGGACCATCTACTTTAAGGGTAGGTTTAGAAAAATCTAGAAACCTTATGACAGTTAGGATTGCTCAAAATCTAGGTTTAGAAAAAATTATAAATTTTTCTAAACAACTTAAAATATATGATAACCCTCAAGAACTTCTTTCTATTTCACTTGGTTCAGCTGAAACAACATTATTAAAACTTACATCTGCATATTCAGTTTTTATAAACGGAGGAAAGATGGTTGAACCAATATTAATAGATAGAATTCAAGATAGTGAAGGAAATACAATTTATAATAATGATAAAAGAAAATGTACTAACTGTGATGAAATTTCATATTTGGGATCAGATTTTCCGGAAATCAAAAATAATTATAAGCAAATTTTTTCGTCTGAAACAGCATATCAAATGACATCAATATTAGAGGGTGTTGTTCAAAGAGGAACAGCTAAAAAATTGAAAGATTTAAAGTTAAACATAGCTGGTAAAACTGGAACAACAAATAAAAACACCGATACTTGGTTTATTGGTTTTACATCAAATCTTTTAGTAGGTGTTTATGTTGGTTCTGATAATCCAACTTCTCTTGGAAAATATGAAACCGGGTCTAAAACAGCTTTACCAATTTTCAAAAGTTTTATTAAAGATTCTGTTAAAAAGTATGACGCAAGACCATTTAAAGCTGCTAAAGAAACAATAATGATGGTAGTTGATCCTTTAACTGGTCAAAAAGCAAAATTTTCATCAAAAAATACAATTATTGAGGTATTTAAAAAAGAAAACTTGAATAATGGAAAAGTTCTTTATTCAAATTCAGATAGATTAGATACAAATAATATACTAAAGTTTTATTAATGGATAATAGTTATCAAAATTTAAAAGATGAAGTATTGAAAATAAATCAAAGAATTAAGGAGTATCTTTGAAAAAAATAAAGTTCAATCAAAACTAAAATCTTTAAATTCGCAAATGTTAGGAGCCAATTTTTGGCAGGATAAAAATAATTCTCAAAAAGTAATTAAAGAAAAAAAATTTTACGACGATTTAGTTAACTCATTTAAAAATTCAGCTGAAAAACTTAGAGATCTAGACGATTTAACTGAATTAGCTTTAGAGGAAGATAATTTACCAGTTCAAAAAGAAATATTACAAAATATTAAGGATCTAAAAAATGAGGTAAAAAAAAATGAAATCAAATGTTTTTTGTCAAACGAAGCTGATTCATTAGATTGTTATATTGAGATACATGCTGGAGCAGGTGGAACCGAAAGTCAGGATTGGGCAGACATGCTCAGAAGGATGTACTTAAAATGGTCAGATAAAAAAAATTTTAAATCAAGCTTAATTAGTGAGCACAGAGGAGATGAAGCAGGTATAAAATCAGCAACAATTAGAATAGATGGAGACTATGTATTTGGATGGCTTAATAAAGAGTCTGGAATTCATAGACTTGTCAGAATATCTCCATTTGATTCAGGAGCAAGAAGACACACAAGTTTTGCAAGTGTTTGGGTATATCCAGTCGCTGATGAAAATATTAATATCGAGATTTTAGAAAAAGATTTGAGAATAGACACATATCGTTCTAGTGGAGCTGGCGGACAGCATGTGAATACTACAGATAGCGCAGTAAGAATAACCCACATACCCTCAAAAATTGTTGTTCAGTGTCAAAATGAAAGATCTCAACACAAAAATAAAGAAACATGTTTAAATATGCTAAAAGCAAGATTATATGATTTTGAAATAAAAAAAAGAGAACAAGAAAATCAAAATGTTGAAAGTTCAAAATCTGAAATAGGTTGGGGTCATCAAATTAGATCATATATTTTACAACCATATCGACTTGTAAAAGATAATAGAACTAATTTTGAAAGTACAAATCCAGATAAAGTTTTAGATGGCGATATTGATGAATTTTTGGAACAGTCACTATATAAAATGAAATGAAAAAAAATATTTTAAAATACTCTATTTTACTAGTGTTATTGGTAGTTATTTTAATAGTTTACCTTAGCTTAGTAGGTATAGAGACAGAAAGATTCAACAATCAAATTAAAAATAGAATTTCAGAAATCAATAAAAACATAGATATAGATATAAAAAAAATTAAATTTACTCTCGATCCTTTAAATCTTAAAATTTTTGCAAAAACAGTTGGCAGCACAGTATATATTTCAAAAAAACCTTTAGAATTAGAAAGCATAAAAACTCAAGTATCATTAGGTTCTTTAATAAAAAATAAGATTACATCATCAAATATTGAAGTAACTACAAGATCTATAATGTTAAATGATTTGATTAAATTTATTCGTGTAACAAACAACAGATCCGAACTATTTATTTTAGAAAAAACTATAAAAAAAGGGCATATAACCTTGGATTTAAGCTTGAATTTTGATGATGATGGAAAAATTAAAAATGATTATGAAATTATAGGGTCGATAAAGGATGCAAATATTAATTTTTTAAATAAGGCTAAATTCAACAATCTAAATTTTAATTTCAATATTAAAAAAAATAATTATTTATTAAATGAAATAAAATTTAAAGTAGAAAAAGTGAATTTTATTTCAAAAAAAATAAATATTATAAAGAAAAAAAACAATTTTTTAATTAACGGTATAGTTAAAAACGATTCATCAAATGTAAATTCAAATATATTACAATTACTAAATTTAAATTTTAAAAATATAATTATCGATGATGTTAAATTTAAAACAGATAATAAATTTTCTTTCGAAATAAATAAAAAATTTAAAGTCAAAAATATTATTTTAAATTCTGATATAAATATTAGTAATTTAAAATATAAAAGATTAGATATAATTCAAAATTATTTTCAAGACATTGATAAATTGATTTTACTAAATAATCATAAATTAAATATAAATTATAAGGATAACAATTTATCAGTTAAAGGTGAAGGAGAAATTCAGTTAAATAATAATGAAGTAGATCAAATTAAATATTTGATAAATAAAAAAGATAAAGACTTTAATATTGATACAGAATTGTTAATAAAAAATATAAATTTAAAAACTCAAGATTATTTAAAAAATTTCTTTCCTCAAATCAATAAAAACATTAATTTTAATAATCAAAAATTAAAAATAAAATATAATAATAATATTTTGTCCTTATTTGGTTCTGGAAAATTTAAAATTAATAAAGATTATGAGGAAATACATTATTTTTTTGAAAAAAAAGAAAACCAAATTACTTTTAATACAGATTTAAATATAAAAAATACAAAATTTAAAATTGATAATATTAATTATAAAAAAAGAGATGATACTAAAATGCGCCTTCAAATTCAAGGAGATCAAAGTGATAATAAAAATCTGAATATAAAAAGTTTTATTATCAAAGAAAAAAATAATAATATTAAAATTACTAATTTATCTTTAAACGATTCAAATCAAATTATAAAAATCGATCAGGCTAATTTTAATTATTTTGATACTGAGAATAAAAAAAATAATTATAACCTAAAAAAGTAGGAGATTATGATTATGTAATTTTTGGTAATTCTTTTAATGCAAATTTTTTAATTTCTAATTTACTAGATACAGATGATGAAAAAGAAAAAAATTTTTTTGAAAATAACTTAAATATAGATCTAAGTTTGGAAGAAGTTTATATTGACAAGATATACTTTGTTAAGGACTTAAAAGGTAGGTTAAAAATTGATGATAATAATGTAGTAGATGCAGATATTTCAGCTTTTTTTAATAATTCACAAAATATGAAATTTACAATTAGAACAAACAAGCAAGGTGAAAAAATTACTACTCTCTTCTCATCTAGGGCAAAACCTTTAATAAATAGATATAAGTTCATTAAAGGTTTTAAGGACGGTAAAGAAGGATTTTTAGATTTCTATTCTTCAAAAAAAGATGGAGTTTCAACATCTAAGTTAGTAATTGATAATTTTAAAGTTAAAGAAATTCCAGCACTAGCCAAGCTATTAGCTCTTGCATCTCTTCAAGGAATAGCAGACTTGCTTACAGGAGAGGGGATTAGATTTACAGATTTCGAAATGAATTTTACTAATCAAAATAAACTTATGAAAATTCAAGAGCTATATGCAATTGGCCCAGCAATATCTATTTTATTAGATGGATACCTTGAGGAAGATAAATTAATAAGTTTAAGGGGCACATTAGTTCCAGCTACAACTATCAATAGGTCAATTGCCTCAATACCTTTGCTTGGAGATTTATTGATTGGAAAGAAGGTGGGAGATGGTGTCTTTGGTGTTAGCTTTAAAATTAAGGGACCTCCTAAAAACTTAGAAACAACGGTAAATCCTGTAAAAACTTTAACACCAAGATTTATTACTAGAACTTTAGAAAAATTAAAAAAAAACTAATTTAATTCTATTTTAATATGCCTTTTTTTTCCCAGTGAAAGTTTAAGGTAATTTTCTTTAAACAAATTTTTAGTAATTTGAAATTTCTGATCAGAAACAACATTGTTATTTATTTTTATAGCATTGCCTTTAACAAGTCTTCTTATTTCACTTTTTGAGTTTTCTAATTTAGATAGCAAAACAAGATCAATAATATTTATTTTTTCTTCTATTTTCTTAGATTTAATAATTACTTTTGGTAAGTTTGAACCCAATGTGTTTCCAGAAAAGGCTTCTTTTGCAGCTTTTTCAGAATTTTTGGCAGCATCTTTTCCATGTAGCATCTCTGTAGTTTTGTTAGCAAGAAGTATTTTTAATTCATTAATATTTTTATTTTGAATTGAATCTATTTCCTCAATTTCAATTTCAGTAAACATTTTTAAAAATTTAATTACATCTCTATCATCAATATTTCTCCAAAACTGCCAATAATCATAAGCCGATAAGTATTTTTTATCTAACCAAATAGCTCCATTTTCAGTTTTCCCCATCTTTGCACCAGTAGCCAATGTAATTAATGGTGTAGTCAAACCAAAGGTTTGATTATTAGAATGTCTTTTTATAAGCTCCACGCCATTAACAATATTTCCCCATTGATCTGAACCACCAATTTGCAAAACACAATTTTTTTTTTTATTTAATTCAAGAAAATCATATGCTTGTAAAATCATATAGTTGAATTCCATGTAGCTCAGAGACTGCTCTCTATCTAATCTTAACTTTACGCTGTCAAATGTCAGCATTCTATTTATGGTAAAGTGTTTTCCAATATCTCTTAAAAATGAAATATAATTTAAATTTTTAAGCCAAGTATAATTATTTACAAATATTGGTTTTGTATCTGGATTTTCATTATCTAAAAATTTTTTAAAAATATTTTTTATGTTTTTAATATTTTTTTCAATTTCCCCTTCACTCAGCATTTTTCTAGTTTTATCTTTACCAGATGGATCCCCGATTCTTGTAGTTCCTCCACCAAGCAAAACTATGGGTTGATGTCCATTTTTTTGAAGTAATCGCAAACACATTATTTGCAACAAGCTACCTACATGCAAGCTTTCAGCTGTACAGTCAAAACCTATGTAACCTATAATTTTTTCTTTATCTAAATGTGCAGATAATTCTTCTTCACTGGTACATTGATAGAAAAAACCTCTATCTTTAAATTCTTTTAAAAATTTATTCATAAGTCTATAATTACAATATACAAATTTTTTTTAAATAACATATCAATGAAAAAAAAATTATATACTGCAATCGGATTAATGAGTGGAACATCCATGGATGGTGTTGATTTATCTATAATTACTTCTGATGGATATCATGAGTTTTTAAACATTTTTGATGATTATTATGAGTATGATAAATATCTTCATGATGAGCTAGTTCAATTAAGAGATTTAATCTCAACAAAGAAAGATCTTTCACAAAATTCAGAAAAAATAAGAGAATTAGAGAGAAATTTAACTCTTTTTCACGCAGATGTAGTTAACCAATCTTTAAAAAAACATAGAGATCAAGTTGATCTTGTAGGATTCCATGGCCAAACTATCTTTCATAAACCAAAAGAGAAAATTACAAATCAATTAGGAGATGGAAAATTATTATCTCAAATATTAAAAAAAAAAGTTATATATGATTTTAGACAAGCTGATATCCAAAATAATGGTCAAGGTGCACCATTAACACCAATTTATCATTATATTTTATCAAAAAAAATATATGAAAATTATAATATTAAATTACCTATAGGTTTCTTAAATATAGGAGGTATAGCTAATGTAACAAAAGTTATAAATTTTTCTGACAAAATTCAAAATAACCTTTCTGCTTTTGATATAGGTCCTGGTAATTGTTTAATTGATGAATGGGTAAGAAAGAATTCCAATAAAAAATTTGATGAAAATGGTGAACTAGCTAAAGCAGGGAAAGTTGACCAACTAATTCTAAATCAGGCAATAGATAATTTTAAAATAAATTCTTATTCTCAGTCATTGGATATTAAAAATTTTGATGTATCCTTTGCAAGAGGTTTATCTTTAGAAGATGGTTGTGCTACCATAACAGAATTTACAGCATATTTGATTGCAGAAGGATTAAAACATATTAGTTCAAAAAAAAATATTATATTTTTAGTTTGTGGCGGTGGTAGAAAAAATAGTAATTTAATTAAATGTATAAGAAATTATTTAAAAAGTGCAAATAAAATCAATTTAGAAATTATTGATAATTATAACTTAAAAGGTGATTTTATAGAGTCTCAAGCATTTGCATTTTTAGCTATAAGATCATTTTTGAATTTACCAATTTCTTTTAGTACAACGACTAGATGTGAAGGATTAACAGTTGGTGGAAAATTAGTAGAAAATTTTTAATATAGTGCAGTTTCTTTTTTAATATATTTATCCAGATTTTTAATTAAAGATTCTTCCGTCTTAGAAAAAAAATGATTTGCATCTGAAATTGATTGAAATTCTACTTTGATTCCTTTTTGAGCACTTAATCTTTTATCAAGTTCGGTTATATATTCTAAAGGAACCAGCTCATCCTTTTTTCCATAAATCATTAAACCTGAAGTAGGGCATGGTGATAGAAAAGAAAAATCGTAAACATTTGGTTGTGGTGATATTGCTATAAATCTGTTTATCTCTGGTCTTCTCATTAACAATTGCATAGCAATTAATGATCCAAATGAAAATCCTGACACCCAACATTGAGAATTATCAAAATTTTCTCTTTCCAACCAATCTAAAGCTGCTGCTGCATCAGCAAGTTCACCTTGACCATTATCAAATTCCCCATCACTTTTACCAACACCTCTAAAATTTACTCTACAAACTGAAAA
>MDTB01080809.1_pt1 | contig 11684 bp, 10 predicted proteins | sample 811161 | NCBI WGS metagenome assembly MDTB01 (sample SAMN05326650, study PRJNA326480) | marine metagenome | isolation source: seawater | place: Mediterranean Sea | collected 2009
ACTTGAACTCCCGACACCCGGATTATGATTCCGGTGCTCTAACCAGCTGAGCTACTCCGCCAAATTACTTTCACTTCTCGTAAAAATATACAAAATTAAATGTGTTGCAATATTGTAAATTAATACTAATTGTGCATAAAAAAGCATGGTATTTGCAACCGATAAAACCCCTCGGTGTTGTCTTCTTTGTGGTGAATTTTAAAAAAATATTTTTCTAATTTATATTTTTATTCAATTATTTTAATTAAAAATAAATTTATAAGAATAGTTCATTAGATAAAATAAAGCTTTTTAAAAGAAATTAATTTTTCTATTAAAAATGAAATCTGATTTAGTAGATTTGTTATATAGATTGTTATATAAAAAAGGAGCAAAGATGTATTCAAGTATTGACAAATTTATGGATTCTGTAAGGCACAGAAATTATGGTGAAACTGAGTTTCATCAAGCTGTTCAAGAGGTAATAGAGTCATTATGGGATTTTCTTGAAAATAACCCTCATTATTTTCACTCTAAAATACTTGAAAGAATAGTAGAGCCTGAAAGAATAATACAGTTCAGAGTCCCATGGAGAAATGATAGAGGTAACATAGAAATTAATAGAGGGTTTCGTGTTGAGTTTAATTCTGCTATTGGGCCCTATAAAGGTGGTTTAAGATTTCATCCGTCCGTTAATTTATCTATTTTAAAATTTTTAGGTTTTGAACAAGTATTCAAAAATAGTTTAACTACACTCCCAATGGGTGGAGGTAAAGGTGGTGCAGACTTTGATCCAAAGGGTAAAACTGACAATGAGGTGATGAGTTTTTGTCAAAGTTTTATGACTGAACTTTCTCGGCATATAGGTCCTGAAACAGATGTTCCTGCGGGCGATATTGGAGTTGGAGGTCGTGAGATAGGTTTTATGTTTGGTCAATATAAAAGAATTAGAAATGAGTTTACAGGTGTCCTGACTGGGAAAGGTTTAAATTGGGGTGGCTCATTAATTCGTCCTGAAGCAACAGGGTATGGATGTGTATATTTTGCTGAAGAAATGTTGAAAAGAAATAATGAGAGCTTTGATGGAAAAATTGTTTCCATATCAGGTTCAGGAAACGTTGCTCAATATGCAACTGAAAAAGCAAACCATCTTGGTGCAAAAGTGGTAACCTTATCAGATTCATCAGGAACTGTTTATGATAAAGATGGTATTGATGCTGAGAAATTGAATTGGGTAATGGATTTGAAGAACAACCGTCGAGGAAGAATTGAGGAATATGCAAAGGAATTTGGAGTAACTTATTTTGCTGGTGAAAGACCATGGAATATTAATTGTGATATTGCCCTGCCATGCGCAACACAGAATGAAATAGAGAGTTCTGATGCCAAAACTCTAATTAAAAATGGATGTAAAGTTGTATCAGAGGGAGCAAATATGCCTTCTAATATCGAAGCCGTTAACCTTTTTTTAGAAAATAAAATTCTATTTGGACCAGGTAAAGCCGCAAATGCGGGAGGCGTTGCTACAAGTGGACTAGAAATGAGTCAGAATAGTATGAGAATAAATTGGAGTAGGGAGGAAGTTGACAGCAAGTTGCACAATATTATGAAAAGTATTCATGAGTCTTGTGTTGATCATGGCTATGAAAATGATCATATTAATTATGTTAAAGGTGCAAATATTGCTGGTTTTATAAAGGTAGCTGATGCAATGCTGGATCAAGGAGTTGTATAGGAATATTATCAATAAAGACTTTCTTTGAAACCTATTAAGTTTTAAATACCTGATGATTCTTCTTCATTCATCATCTCAACTTTTAGTTTTTCAGGTTTTTGTATGTTTCCAAAACCTGACATTCCATCTAAATTTATAGTGAATTCTTCTTCAAATTGATACCAATCAATAAATTTCATTCTTTTATGTAGGTTTTTGTCTTGCAGCCAATTCAAATCAAGTAAATCATCCTTATTCTTGTTATTGATAGTGAAATAAGCAACATGTAAGCTTGTAATATTTTGGAAAAAATGACTTCCAAAAGATGGGTCTATAGGAAGATCATGTCTTCCTATTTCTATAATGGCTTTTGCTTGAGATATTTGTTTCCAATTTACTGGAATACCTAGCCATGGATCAGCAGAACCCCATCTACCTGAACCACATATAATATAATTTTCATTTATAGAAAATTGACCATTTATTTCATTTACTTCTTTTGCTATTTCTTTTGTTTTTGAAATATCAAAAGTCGTAGGTCTTACAACAATGAGATTCTTTATACCAGTAATCTTACCATCCCCAAGAGTAATTGAGCTTTTACAAAAAATATTTTCATAATTCTTATTTGAAGAATTTTTATGTAGACCAGTTAACACAATGGGTTTTATTTGTAATAAACAGAATTCATGTAATCTTTTTTTATTTAGATTAACTGCAAATTCAATCTCAACAGGACACCCTAATGCTTTTTTCCCAATTTTCAACATCTCATTTGCGATCTCGCTTAGGTGAATTGAATCCCATTTTAGTACAGGTGCAAATGAAATGATTCGAGTACCATTTATGTTCAATGTATCTTTAAGAATATTATCTTCCTGAGAAATCACACTCCCTACCCATTTTAATGCTCCATCCATTTCTGCAACTTTTAATGAATAACGCTGAAGGTCTTCAGCGGGATTTACATTAGCCTTTAATGAAAGACCATAAAATTGGTTTTGTGTATTTTCCTTTATAGCCTTTATAGAAAAAAATTGGGGTAGTATGGAGGGATATTTTGGTGATATTCTTAAACATTTTTCTCCATCAACAATTGTACGACCAAACCCAAGAGATAGATATGCAACACCTTCTTCACGCTTCATATACGAAACTGGATAATAATTGATACTTTTTAAAACTCCACTAAATGTAGGGTAAAATCTTTCTTTATTATAACTTTTACCTGTTATTTCTTGTAAGATAACAGCCATTTTCTCTTCTTCAATTCTATGCGCAGTATTTCTAAGTAATGATTTTGCCTCTCCCTTAAAGGTTGATGCATAAACAAGTTTAATTGATTTAATTAATTCATTAAACCTCTTCTTTTTCGACCTTGAATTATTTGGAAGCATATATGTTTCATATGTTCCTGCTAATGGCTGATATTGAGAATCTTCTAATAAACTGGATGACCTTACAGCAAGAGGATTTTTATTATTATCAATAAAAGATTCAAGTTTTAACATTAGATCAATAGATAAGTCTGCTTTGATAAAAATTTTTTCTAGTTTTTTGTCATCTTCTATTGAAAGAGCTTTTTCCCATAATATATTATCCTTCATAAATCGATCAAATTCATCTGTTGCTATAACAGAAAATTTTGGAACTTTTATCAACGTGTTATCAAACTTATTAGCAATTTTTGAATTGCTTATGAGAGAAGTAGCGAATCCTAAACCTCTTGCTTTTCCTCCTAATGATCCTCCACATAAGCGTACAAAATCAGGTTCTTCGGATTGACTATCATGTGAGATATAATTTACGTTGTTACTTAAAGATGAATGAGGGTCTCTTTTTATTTTATCTAATAAATATTGTCTTAACTTTTCACCCTCTTGAAAATTTTCTACTAAAATTGGTCTTAATTTCGAAGCATAATCAAATTCTGTTCTGGCAGCTAGCCAATTGGAAAAATGATGTCTTTTAGCGTGAAAGAAAAGAGATTCCTCCGGAACGGTCTCTATTATTCTTATCAATTCTTTAATATTTGAAGCTCGATCAATTTCTTTAATATTTTCTGTTCGAAAAATAAAATCTCCAAAACCGAAATTTTCAATTATGTATTGCCTTAAGTCATTAAGAAGTGTTGGTGAGTTTTTGTGTAAAAAATCTGTAGAATTTTGGCTTGCAATTACTTTATTCTTCATATCAGTTGATTGTAAGAGGATCGGAATAGAAGGATCACTCTTTCTAATCCATTTAGCTAATGCGTGACCTGCATTAGCATTTTTAACACCATTCTTTGGAAACCGTACATCAGAGATAATACCAACCATATTCTCCTTATATTTTTTAAAAAAGTTTTGAGCGGTTTCATAATTTGGAGTAAGTAAAATTTTTGGTCTTGCCCTAAGATGAAGTAACCTACTTGATTCACTCAAACTTTTACTTATGAGATTTTTAGTTTGGTACATAATTTCTCTATAAATGAGTGGAAGCAAGATCGAATACATTCTTGGAGAATCTTCAACAAGTAAAATAGAACGAACATCACCTTTTATTATATCCTGTTTTGCATTCTTTCTATCTTCAACATATTTTATTATTGCAGGGAAAACACTGGCATCTCCAGACCAAATAAATATACGATCTATTGATTTTGGAGATATAAGATTAGGTAATTGTCTTAGTTCAGTTTCATCAAAAACTAAAAGAACTACAGGTTTTTTTGGATAAAGTTCTTTTATAGCAGAACCTAAAGTTATGGGATCTTGATCTTCGATTCTTAGCATTACAATTATGAGATCAAATTTCTTTTTTTTGATGATTTCTAATGCATCTTGGCCATTAGATACTCTTGTTGCTCTAGGTGCATAATTTAAATTCATTCCTATGTATTCAGATAATATTTGTTCTGTTAAATGACCATCCTCTTCTAAAATAAAAGCATCATATGGGCTCGCAACTAGAAGAATCTCATGAACTCGGTTTGGCATGAGATCTTGAAAGTCAATTTTATGTTTATTTCCTAAAAAAAAATCTGCCATATCTAAATTTACAATTGTGCTAAATAATATAGAACTTCTACTTACATTTTAGTTCTATTTTTCTTTTTTTATAAAATCTAAAGTAAAATTCTATTAAATTTATACACTAAAGATGAACTATTTTAAACCAACGATACGTTTTGAACTTTGTAATATATGATAAAAACATTAAAAGCATTTGATCTAGAAGGAAAAAATATTCTAATGCGCGTTGACTTCAATGTACCGGTAATGAATCAGAAAGTAATAAACAACTTTAGAATAAAAGCTGTAATACCAACAATATTAACATGTATACAATCTGGCGCATCTATAACATTAATTTCTCATTTGGGAAGACCTAATGGAATAAAGGATGAAAATCTTAGCTTGATTGGAGTTGGTGAAGAACTTGCAAGTTTATTAGAAATGCCAATAAAGTTTTCAAATAATCCAATATCCACCGATGCAATTGATACCTCTTTAAGTTTGAAGTCTGGAGAAATTCATCTTTTGGAAAATCTAAGATTTAACTCTGCCGAAAAATCGAATGATCCAGTATTTTCTACTCAATTAGCCAGGCATGGACAAGTCTATATAAATGATGCATTCGGCACTGCCCATAGATCACATGCTTCGAACGTTGGGGTTGTTCGCTCATTTAAACATTATGGTATTGGCTGGTTAATGGATAAAGAATTAAACTTTTTGCAAAGATTTATGACCCATCCCAAGGCACCGCTCACTCTCATACTTGGAGGTGCAAAAATAGATTCAAAATTAGGTTTAATTGATCAATTTTTATCAAAGGCTGATTATATCATTATTGGTGGTGGTATGGCATTTACATTCCTAAAAGCCAAAGGAAAAGAGATCGGCGGATCATTAGTTGATGATACCATGATTCAAACTGCAAAAAATATCATAAATAAAGCTAGAGTCCAAAATGTGAAATTGCTTTTACCAGAAGATGTTATTTGTGGTAAAAACCTTGAGGATAATAACCCAAAGGGGCCTTATAAAATTAACTCCATACCAAAAGACCTCATGGGTCTCGACATAGGACCCGATACTTTATCCAGTTATAATAGTATTCTTGGCAAATCACAAACTATTGTTTGGAATGGTCCCATGGGAGTTTTTGAGAAAAAAGGGTTTGAAAGTGGGACAAGAGAAATGGGTATCCATCTTGTAAGTTGTATAGCAAATGGATCTAAAGTTATTGTAGGTGGGGGTGATACTGCTTCTGCATTAGAAAATTTTAATTTATTAGATGAGATGACTCATGTTTCCACCGGTGGCGGAGCATCTTTAGAATTATTAAGTGGTAACCAACTACCGGCATTAAAAGTATTGGAGAACTAATATGGTAAAAAAGCCTATTGTTGCAGGAAATTGGAAAATGCATAAAGAAACATTAGAGGGAGTTAATTTTGTTGAAAATGTTCAATCAAAATTTTCATCAATATCCAATGTAACAGTTATTTTTTCCCCACCATATACTGCTTTATTTCAAATTAAAGTTCAATCGCCTTTTTTTAAATCAGCACAAAATTGTCATTGGGAGAAAAAAGGGGCCTTTACGGGAGAAATTTCAACCTCAATGATTAAATCTAGTGGAGCAGAGTATGTTATCTCTGGACACTCAGAGCGAAGAGAATTTTTTGGTGATACCGATAAGATTGTAAATAAAAAAAATATAGCAATCATTAAAGAGAACTTGAAACCAATTTTTTGTATTGGAGAAACTTTAGATCAAAGAGAATCCGGTAAGACTCAAGAAATCTTGAATTACCAGATAAGTGAGGGGCTGAAAGATATTGACACAATAGATGAAATGATAATAGCTTATGAACCCGTATGGGCGATAGGTACAGGAATGACCGCAACTATTGAGCAGATAGAAGAGACTCATTCGTATATTAAAAATCTTATAAAGAGTAAATACAACCTTAAGGATGATATCCAAGTATTATACGGTGGATCGGTAAATCCAAATAATGCTAAGGAACTAATTAATGTTTCTAATGTAGACGGGTTTCTTATCGGTGGTGCTAGTTTAGATGTTGATACTTTTGCATCCATAATTAAAATTGTTGAAGATAATCAGGAGAAAAATAATAATGGTTAGTTTTTTAATCGTAATACACACACTCATAAGTGTTTTTTTAATAGGTATGATACTCATGCAAGCTAGTCAAGGTGGGGGGTTATCTGGTACATTTGGAGGTAATGCGGCAAGCTCTGTATTAGGAGGTAATAATGCTGGGAACGTTTTAAGTAAAATTACTACATGGTTAGCAACTCTATTTCTATCTTTAGCGGTAGTCATTAGTGTTTTAACTGGTCCAGATGATTCATCATCATCATCTTTAATTAAACAAGAAGCGGAAAATAATCCTATTCAGCAAGTTGAAGAAGACTTAAATACTCCTATTGATGAAGTACTTGATTTAGGTGGTGAATAGTACAGGTATCCTTCAATATTTGATTCTATCAGATTTAAAATAAAAATGTCTAAGGATAAAGATAAATTTAGTGATTCAATAGATATTAAAAATATAGATAAACAGGCCTATGATACACTAGTTGAATGGGCAAATTCTGCACCAAAAATTTTAAGACAATTAGAAGAAAGCGGAGATCAAGAGAATATAAAAAAATTTAAAATTCAAATAAAATTAGTTGTAAATAAACTCCAAGATATACAGCAATTAATAAAAAATAAATCAACTAAATAAAATTGATTTACCTATACTTATTTGCATTTCTAATACTAACGCAAATCCTTATTTATATTTACAATTTCATAAAATTAAATAAGACTCAATTTAAATATATAATCGACCAAGTTATTGGATTAAGTTTATTATCGTTGATAAAACAATTATTTTTTACAACCTCATTTAAGTTTCTTATTAAAGTATTAAGAAAGTTTTTTCTAAAATTTTAATTTTATTTAATATCAAAATTTCAAAATGAACTATTCAGAAATTTATTTCACATGCCGAAGTGGCGGAATTGGTAGACGCGCTAGCTTGAGGGGCTAGTAAGGTTATCCTTGTGCCGGTTCGAGTCCGGCCTTCGGTACATTAAATTATATAAATCAGGAGATTAATATACCATCTGCATTATGTTGTTCTAATCAGAACATTAGTTTATATTTTATATATTTTTAAAACCATGACTTATGCATAAACTAACATTATTATTAATTTTCTTCAGTTTTAAGGTATCCTTTGCACAGAGTACTTCAATATTTTTCTTAAAAGATGGGTCTATTATTCAAGGTAAAGTTGTCAATGAAAATCAACATAGAATATTTTTAAAAACTGAGCAAGGAACAATAAAAATTTTACCTCTGGATGTTATAGGAAGAGAAGACTCTGCAAAAAAAGGAGACCTTTCCTTTATGTCTGAGAAGATAGATTATTTACAAGGAAATGTTACTCATTTATCTGGAAAAGTAACTCATTGGAATGATTCATTGAAAACAGTTTTCGATAATTTGAATGAATTATTTAAAAACCTTGAAGTATTACAAAATGAATTAGAGATAGATCTTCTGAGGCTATATAGTGAATCAACAACCCAAAAGAAAAAAATGGAGTATGTTCAGGATGATCTTGTAAACCATAGAGTCAGCATATCAGAAAACCGACAAGGTATGGGAATGCTGAAAGATACGGTTTCCGCAATCAATAATGATTTTATTAAGGTAAAACAAAAATTAGATGTCACTTCTAATCAATCTTATCTACTCACCGGAAACCTTTCAAATATTAAGAAAGATATTCAAGATAACAGACAAAATCAAAAGCTTCAGAGAAATCAGATTGATATGATGTCTGGAGCAGTAGCGAATCAAATTCAAGAAGTAACTAGAGTCCAAAGTAGTTTTAGTGCTATCGAAAAAGCTATTGAAGAAAATAAAGATAGATTGATAAGTACCAACAACAAAATTGATCTCAAAATCAGCGATATAGAAATCCAAATAAATCAAGCTTTCAAAAGATTAAGTAAAGAAGGGGAAATATTAGATAATAAAATTAGTGAAATTGATAAAAAAAATAGTAAAGATCATAAAGGATTTAATTCAGACCTAAGTGACCTGAAGAATGATACGGCGATACTTGATACAAAATTACAAGGTATATCACGTGATTTAAAAGTTTCTGATGAAAAAATTTCTAATATAGATGATGTTGTCTCCAATTTAAATAACATGTTAATTAAATTGGAGAGCTCTATAAAGGATATAAATATTTCTATGACAAAAATGGAATCAGAGATTAGATCATTAAATAAAAAAATTGACACTCTCCCTAATAATAAAAAGTAATTTAGATAAAATTTTTCTAAATTTAATATTGTAAATACAAAAAATAAAAAGCTAGAGATATAAATGTTACAAATATTTAAACCACTTTTTTTATTAACTATAGTTTCCATCCTATTCTCACAAGACCCTGAATCTTTGTACAATCAAGGATTAAGTAACCTAGAAAAAGCAGAGATTAACAAAGCTGAAGAAGCGCTTAAAGAATCTCTTAAAATTGATCCATCATTTGCACCTTCTCTCCAAGGTCTCTCAAAGTTGTATCTTTATAAAGGAGATTTAAAAAAAGCTAACGAGTATGCTATTAAAGCCGTACAAGCAGATGAAGATTTTAGAGAATGGTCAAATAAAATATCTAAAATTTCCGAACGAATACAGAACGGAAATAGAAATGTACAACAAGGATTATTTGAGGAAGCTATCAAAGAATATGATTCGATTTTAAGCGAACATCCTTACTATCCAGAAGCAGAGTTTTACAAGGGATTAACACGATTTAGACAAAAGAATATTGATGGTGCAGCGGAACATTTCAGTAATGCGTTGAAAATTTACCCAGATCATACAAAAGCTAGAAAAGGGTTAGATAATGTTACAAAACAATTTTTAAATGCTGGTAATAAAGCATATAAACGTGGGGACTTATCAAAAGCCTCAAGTTATTATGAAAAAGCACTGTCATTTGATCCAGAATTTTATCTGGCATATTTTCAACTAGGTGTTTTGCAAAAAAAACAAGGAAAGTCTTCCATGGCGATAAATACCTTAGGTAAAGTCCTTGAAATTAAGCCTGACCATGATAAAACATGGTTTACATTAGGAACTGCTTATGAATCTGATGGGAAAGTTGATCAAGCAATTGAACATTACACAAAAGCTATCGAAATTAATCCTGGGTACTCAAAGGCTTATGGAAATTTGGGAAAATTACATACTGATAAAAATAATTATAAAGAAGCTGAAGATGTTCTTAAAACAATAACACAAATTGACCCAGGTTATGCAGATGGTTTTATGCGGCTTGGACTATTATTTATCTTACAAGAAAATTTTAAAGAGGCAGCAGAAAATTTAAAAATATCAACGGAAATTGATAAAAAAGATTATAATAAATATTTCAATTTAGCTTCTGCTTATAATCATCTTGAAAATTTTAGTGATGCTTCAAAAGCTGCTCAGTCATGTGTCGATTTGAAAAGTAAATTTGGTGGTGGATGGTTAGAATTAGGAATCGCTGAAAAAGGTAAAAAAAATAATACAAGAGCTAAAAAGTATTTTGAAGAAGCAAGAAAAGATAGGGATTGGAGAAAAATGGCAGAACGTAAAATTGATGAAATAAACAATCCTGCAAAATATGAAAAATAATTGATGGAAAATGCTCCTATAAAAGGTGTTATTTTTGATTTAGATAACACTCTTCTTGATTTTATGAAAATGAAAGAATTCGCTGTTAAAGCTGCTATTAAAGGAATGATTGAAGCAGGTTTACTTGTTGATGAAAAACAATCCTATGACGAGATTATTGCTATTTATGGTGAATTTGGTTGGGAGAATCAAAAAGTATTTGATGTTTTTATTGAAAAACAGATAGGAAGAGTTGAACATAAATTCTTAGCAGCAGGAATTGTAGCATATCGCAGAGCCAGAGAGGCAAACTTATTGGTCTATCCAAATGTTAATAAAACTTTAATGGCTCTTGCTAAGTCAGGTATTAAACTTGGTGTAGTTTCAGATGCACCGAGTAGAGAGGCATGGATGAGAATTTATTACCTAAATTTATATCACTATTTTGATGTTGTTATAACCTTTGATGATACAGGTGAAAGAAAACCTTCCGAAAAACCATTTAAAATGTCACTTGAAAAATTAAGCCTTAATGCTAGAGAAACTATTATGGTTGGAGATTGGCCAGATAGAGACGTTGTAGGAGCAAAAAAAATTGGTATGTACACAGCTTTTGCCAAATACGGAGATACTTTTGGAACAACTCAATCTGGGGCAAATTGGGATTTAAATGATATTTATCAATTAGTTATGATAATTGATGAGCACAATTCTACCTTTGGATAATACATTTATAGGTACAGATATAATCGAAGTCGATCGAATAAGATCTTCTTTGATTAAGAGCGGCAAACGCTTTCTTGATAAAGTTTATACACTTAGAGAACAGGAATATTGTAATCAATTTAAAAATCCATATATGCACTTCGCAGGAAGATTTGCTGCAAAAGAATCTATCATCAAAGCATTAAAATCTTCAGGGTATAAACGTTCTATACCTTTTAATAAAATTGAGATAAAACCTTCTGAAAATGGTGCACCTCAAGTTATAATACATTTGGAACATAAAGGAGATTGTAAAGTTTCAATTTCGCATATTCAAAAATATGCAACTGCATTCTCCATTTATACCTTAAATTGACAACTATTTATGAATAGTAGAAGGTTGCATCTTTTTCTTTTTTCATTGATTATTATTTTAATTTCCAGTATTCCGGGTAACTCATTCTCTGGAAAATTTAACTTTGGATATGATAAAATAATCCATTTCATTGAATATTCATTTTTAGGATATTTTTGTTTAAGATCAAAAATTAAACTTTTCAAATCTTCTTACTTTTTCACAATGATATTTGGG
>MDTB01210954.1_pt1 | contig 11684 bp, 13 predicted proteins | sample 811161 | NCBI WGS metagenome assembly MDTB01 (sample SAMN05326650, study PRJNA326480) | marine metagenome | isolation source: seawater | place: Mediterranean Sea | collected 2009
TAATAAAAATCAAATAAATATTAACAATATAATCGAATTAATTTCTAATATTAGATCAACAAAATCTGAATTAAAAATTAAGCCGAAACTATTTTGTGACATATATTCTTCAGAAAAAAAAGGAAAACTAAGTAAATTGATAAAGATTTATTTTAATCTTATTAAACACACCGGTAGAGTAAATAGTATCTTAAAAGAAAAGTTAATTAATAAAAATTCTGTTGATATTTTAGTTTTAAAAGAAAAATTTTCATTAGGATTTAGTGAAGATGTAGATTTAGCCTCCCAAAAAGAAAGAATTTTGAAAAAGTTAGAGATTATAAAAAAACAAGCCGAAGGTTTAAAAAATAAGCTTCAAAATAAGGCTTATGTAATGAAAGCCCCTAAAGAAATTGTTCAAAACGATAAACGATTAGTCAAAGAATTAACTGTTGAAGAAGGTAAATTAAGAAGTATTGTATCGAGTATCAAATAAATATGTCTAAAATTAATAAAAAAAAACTACCTAGTCGTCATACATCTTTAGGACCTGACAGGGCTCCACATAGATCTTTTTATTATGCGATGGGTGAAACTGAAGAGGATGTATCAAAACCTTTTGTAGGTGTTGTATCAACATGGAACGAAGCTGCTCCATGTAATACTGCTTTAATGAGACAGGCGCAGTCTGTTAAAAAGGGCGTTAAACAGTTTGGAGGAACTCCCAGAGAATTTTGCACTATAACAGTTACAGATGGTATAGCGATGGGTCATGAGGGAATGAAATCATCATTAATATCGAGAGAGATAATTGCAGACTCTGCCGAATTAACAGTTAGAGGCCACTGCTATGACGCTTTAGTTGGAATTGCAGGATGTGATAAGTCTTTACCAGGTTTAATGATGTCCATGTTGAGGTTAAACGTTCCAAGTGTTTTTATTTATGGTGGTTCAATTTTACCAGGAAGATTTAAAGGTAAAGATGTAACTGTTGTAGATGTATTCGAAGCAGTTGGAAAACATTCTTCAGGTTCAATGTCATCAGAGGAATTGAGAGAATTAGAACTAGTTGCTTGTCCAAGCGCAGGTGCATGTGGAGGTCAGTTTACAGCTAACACTATGGCATGTGTTTCAGAGGCTATAGGATTAGCGCTTCCTTATTCGGCTGGAACTCCAGCTCCTTACGAGGAAAGAGACAAGTATGCTTTTGAAAGCGGCCAAACAGTAATGAATTTATTAGAACAAAACATAAAGCCTAGAGACATAGTAACAAAAAAATCATTAGAAAACGCTGCTACAATCGTAGCTGCTACTGGAGGTTCAACGAATGCAGCTCTTCATTTGCCAGCTTTGGCAAATGAAATAGGAGTCAAGTTTGATTTAATGGATGTTGCAAAGATATTTAAAAAAACACCTTACCTCGCAGATTTAAAGCCCGGTGGAAAGTATGTTGCAAAAGATATGTGGGAAGCGGGTGGAGTCCCTATGTTATTAAAAACTTTATATGATGGTGGTTTTATTCATGGTAATTGTATGACTGTAACTGGAAAATCAATTAAAGAAAATTTAAAAAATATAAAATTTGACCCTAATCAAAAAGTTCTAAGAGAGTATAACAACCCATTATCAGCAGATGGGGGTGTTGTTGGATTAAAAGGAAATTTAGCTCCAGACGGGGCTATCGTAAAAGTAGCTGGGTTAAAAAAATTACAATTTACTGGTAAGGCAAGGTGCTTTGACAACGAAGAAGATGCAATGAAAGCGGTACAAACAAAAAAATACAAAGATGGAGATGTGATTATAATAAGATATGAGGGACCAAGAGGAGGTCCAGGGATGAGAGAAATGCTATCAACCACTGGAGCCATCTACGGTCAAGGTAAAGGAGAAAAGGTTGCTTTAATAACCGATGGAAGATTTTCAGGAGCCACTAGAGGATTTTGTGTTGGTCATGTTGGCCCTGAAGCTGCATTAGGCGGTCCAATTGCTTTATTAAAGAATGGAGACTTAATAGACATAGATGCAAAAAAAGGTTCAATAAATGTAAGATTAACAAAATCCCAATTAGCATCTAGAAAAAAGAAATGGAGAGCAAAAAAATCATCTTTTGGCTCAGGAACGTTATGGAAATATGCGCAGACAGTTGGACCAGCATATCTTGGAGCTCCTACGCATCCTGGTAAAAAAAAAGAAGTAAAAGAATACTCTAAGATTTAATGAAAATTAGACCAGTTATTTTATGTGGAGGTTCAGGAACAAGATTGTGGTCAAACCTTAAAAAATATCAAGCAAAACAATTTATTGACTTTGGAGGATGGACATTACTTCAAAAAACTTTAGATAGAATAAAAGGATCTTTATTTGACTCTCCAATTATTAGTACAAACTCTAAATATTTGAAAGAAATAAAAAAACATTTAAGAAAATGTAAAATTAAAAAATATAAGATTGTGTTGGAACCATCTAAAAAAAATACGGGCCCTGCAATTTTAGCTACTGCACTTATAAGGGAAATTCCAGACAAACAACCTATGCTATTTTTAACAGCAGACCATTTAATTGAGAAGGTAAGTAAATTTAATAATGAAATAAATAAAAAAAAAAAATATCTAACAGATACCAATATTTTCATTTTTGGTATAAAACCAAGTACTCCGTCTGATCAATTTGGATATTTAATTACTAAAAAAACAAAAAAAAATTTTAATAAAGTTACTAGATTTCTAGAAAAACCAAGTGTGTTTTATGCAAAAAAAATAATAAAAAAAGGTGGTTACTGGAATTCTGGTATGTTTTTATCTAGAAAAGACTCAATTGTTAATAATTTCAAAAAATATCAGAAAAAAATTTACACAAATACACTTTTGGCAGTAAATAAAAGTAATTTTAAAAATAATGTTTATTATTTAAGAATGAGCGCGTTTACTAAGAATCCCTCAAAATCTTTCGATTATGCTATTTTAGAAAAGATGAAACAAATAAACGCTATAAAGCTTGATATACCTTGGTCAGATTTGGGAAGTTGGAAAGAAATCCTCTTAATGTACCACAAAAATAAAGGAAAATATTTCACTAAAAAAAACACCTATTATAGACCTTGGGGAAAATATACTAACTTATTTAACGGTAATAACTTTTTGATAAAACAAATACATGTAAATCCTAAAGGAATTTTAAGTTTACAAAAACATTTTCATAGATCTGAGCATTGGGTTGTGACAGAGGGTATTCCTAAAATTACTTTAAATAAGAAACTTTTTTTTAAAAAACCTGGAGAATCAATTTTCATTCCTCAAGGAGCTGTTCATAGAATTCAAAATACTAATAAAAAACCAGTTAAAATTATGGAAGCACAATTAGGTTCAATTTTAAAAGAGACAGATATAGTTCGTTATAAGGATGTTTATGGTCGAGCTAACTAATTTCTAGTTCTATTGGTGTATGATCTGAAGGTTTATTTTTAGATCTTGGATTCTTGTTAATATTAATTGATTTTGTATTATCCAATAGATTACTTGAGATTAGAAAATGATCTATTCTCATCCCGAAATTCTTTTGCCATGAACCTGCAAAATAATCCCAAAAGGTGTACTCCTGTTTTGATTTATGAAAATATCTGTATAGATCACTAAAACCTAAATTAATTAATTCTCTATACTTTTTTCTAATTTCAATTCTAAATAAAGCGTCATTTTCATATCTTTTAGAGTCATAAACATCAATTTTGTCTGGTATAATATTAAAATCTCCTGAAATGATTATATTCGGATTTAAAGATATTTCTTTTTTTATTTTTTTAATAAAAGATGTAAGCCAATCTTTTTTATATTCATATTTTTCACTATCAACTGGATTTCCATTGGGTACATAAATATTGATAAGTTTTGTTTTTTTTTTGTTTATTAAAATCTCACCAGTAATTATTCTTGATTGTTTAAGTTTATCTTTAATGAAATCAGTTTTAATATTCTCTATTATGGATTTTGATAAAAAAGCAACTCCATTGTAACTTTTTTGACCAAATACATAGGAATTATATCCATTTTCTCTAAAAATTTCAGAAGGAAAATTTTCATTTTGAGTCTTAATTTCTTGTAAAAATAAAATATCAGGATTCGAAATTTTAATATAATGAAGTATATTTTCAATCCGAGCGCGAACAGAATTTACATTCCATGATATAATTTTCATTAGACAGAAAATGACAATCCACATCCACAAGAGGCAGATGCTTTAGGATTATTGATAACAAATGATTCACCAATCATTTCTTTTTTAAAGTCTATAACTGATCCTGCTATAATATCTAATGAAGTATTATCAATTACTGCTTTGCCAAAAACTATGTCTTCATTATTAACTTTGTTATCAAAACTAAAATCATATTTAAAACCTGAGCAACCACCACCTTTCACTGAAATTCTAAAAAATTTTTTTATTTGATCTTTGGCAATAATTTTTTCAATTTGTACTCTAGCTCGATCTGTAAATTTTATCTTTTTTGTCATAATTAGTTATTTATAGTATATATTTTAATAGATGATTATGCAAAATAATAGGTTCTCGAAATTATCGATTTCCATTAAATCTAGGGGAAGATTTTTTGTTGAAAAAAAAACTAATCTTAGATCTCCCTATCAAAGAGACAGAGATAGAATAGTTCATTCATCAGCTTTTAGAAGGTTAAAACACAAGACACAAGTTTTTGTTAATACAACCGATGATCACTACAGAACAAGAATTACCCACTCACTGGAAGTTGCTCAAATCGCAAGAACACTGGCCAAGTATTTTAAATTAAATGAGGATTTATGTGAAACTATAAGTTTAGCTCACGATTTAGGCCATACCCCTTTTGGACATGCTGGTGAGGAAGCTTTAAACTATTGTATGAGAAATAATGGAGGCTTTGACCATAATATACAAACAATAAGAATTGTAACACACTTAGAGAATAAATATTATGATTTTAAAGGTCTTAATTTAACTTTTGAAACCTTGGATGGATTAGTAAAACATAATGGGCCTATTTATAATCTAGAAAAACTAAACAATATTCTAGGAAAAAATTTTTTTAAAAAGAAAATAAATTTTCAAAAAAGCCCTTCATTGGAAGCTCAAATAGCATCAATTTCAGATGATATAGCATATAACAGCCATGATCTCGAAGATGGTTTAAGAGCAAAATTATTTAAATTGCAAGATTTAAGGAACTTGCCAGTTCTTAACGCAATATTAATAAAACATGAGATAAAACTTAAAAAATTTTCTCAAGAACTAGTTTTCAGACAAATAATTAGAGATACTATAAATGAAATGGTTAAAGACATCATTTTAAATACGTCAAAAAATATTAAAATAAATAAAATTAAAAATATTAATGATGTGTATAAGTCTAAATTTCCATTAGTTCAATTTTCAAAAAAAATGAGTTTATTTAATATTAATATAAAAAATTTTTTGAAAGAAAGAATGTATCTTAATAAAAAAGTCGTACAAAAAACCTCTCAAGGTAAAAAAATAATTAAAGCTTTATTTATAAAAATTAAAAAAAGCCCCAGAAAATATATAGATATCAATAATGTTAAAAAATTAAATATAGATAGATCAATTTGTGACTTTATAGCTGGAATGACCGATAGATTTGCAATAAATTTATACAATAAATCAAAATGAATATTTTTGAAGAAAACATAAAGAAGATTACTGCCTTAATACAAAAAAATCAAAAATTCTTAAATTTAGATAATTTAAACAATTTTAAAGGGATTGTTGTAGAAAGCCCACCACCTGAATTTAATTTTGATTTGTCCTGTAATGCTGGACTTTTATTAGCAAAAATTAATAAGTTAAATCCTATAGAGTTAGCAAATAAAATTAAAGGTTTAATTTTAAAAGAATTAAAGGATTTTGATAAAGTAGAAATAGCAGGACCTGGTTTCTTAAATTTAAAATTAACTAATAATTCTTTGGTATTGGCTATAAATGAAATTTTAAATAATAAGAATACCTTTGGAAAAAAAAATTCCAGCAATGATTATAATATAGAATTTGTTTCAGCTAATCCTACTGGACCAATGCATGTAGGTCATTGTAGGGGAGCCATTTATGGAGATGTTTTATCTAATTTATTAAAATTTAATGGCAATAAAGTTACTAAAGAATATTATATCAACGACTATGGAAATCAAATTAAGAATTTTGCTAAATCTGTTTTTTTAAGAATAAGAGAGATTAAATATAATGAAAAATTTATTTCTACTGAAGATCTTTACCCAGGAAAATATATAATTGATATAGCTAAAAAAATTATTGAATCAAACAAAAAAGAAAAATTTGAAAATTTTGAGAAGTCTTTAAAACTACTTAGAAAAGATTCTCTGAAACATTCAATGGACTTAATTAAGACAGACTTAAAAAAATTAGGCATAGAACATGATAAATTTTTTTCAGAAACAGATCTAATTGAAAAAAAATTAGTAGATAAAGCTATTAATCAATTAAAGAAAAACAACTTTGTTGAAGAAGGTTTTTTGGAACGGCCTAAAGGTGAAACGGACAAAAATTGGAAAAAAACTAAAAGATTAATCTTTAGATCAACTTTATTTGGAGATGACACAGATAGAGCGATGAAAAAAAATGATGGATCATGGACTTATTTTGCAAATGATGTGGGCTACCATATGGATAAAGTTAAGAGAAATTATACTTGTTTAATTAATGTGTTAGGAGCTGATCATACTGGATATATTAAAAGAATAACTGCTGCAGTTAGTGCCTTATCAGAAAATAAAGTTAAATTAAATTGCAAAGTTTGTCAGTTAGTTAAATTATATAAAGATGGAAAACCATTTAAAATGTCTAAGAGAGCAGGAGATTTTATTTCTGCTCAGGACCTATTAAATGAGGTGAGCAAAGATTCTATAAGGTTTATGATGTTAAATAGAAGCAACGATGTCGAGATTGATTTTGATTTTGATAAAGTTTTAGAAAAAAGTAAGGACAACCCTGTATTTTATGTTCAATATTCTTTTGCAAGAATTAGTTCATTGTTTAGAACTATAAAAAAAAATTTGAATGATGAAATAGACTTAAATCCAAAAAAATTTTCATTAAATGAGAGCGAAATGAAAATTTTAAGAAAGGTTTTTGAATGGCCAAAAATTATCGAAATTGCTTCTTCAAAATATGAACCACATAAAATACCATATTATCTTTATGAACTTGCAACTTTATTCCATTCATACTGGAGCAAAGGAAATGAAGATCAAAATTTTAAATTTATAGAAGACGGCAAAATTAAAAAAAAAGAAACATTGGCTATCATTGTTCTTGTTAGTATAGTGATACAAAGAGGAATGAATATTTTGGGTGTTTCATTACCTGAAAAAATGTAATGAACAAAATTGTCAATTCATTATATTTAATTATTATATTTTTATTCTTTTTTTATACTTATAAATATTACTCTTCAAACAAAAATATTAAAAATATCAATTTGAACAGATCTAGCATTGAAGAAATTATCAAAACAAAATTATCAAATATACCGATATTAGAAAATGACACCAATAATGTGATAGAATTCAATTCCTCATTCGATGAAGAAATTAAAGATAATAAAAAAAGAAGTTTTTGGGATTTACTTAAAGTTAAATGAAAAAAAAAGCAATAATAATTAGTATTAAAGGTTATCGATTATCTTTAAATGAGAAACAATTGTTAATGAATGAAAAGCCCTGGGGTTTAATACTTTTTAAGAGAAATATTAAATCTTTGTCACAAGTTAAAAAATTAACGCTTGAAATTCGGAAACTTTCAAAGGAACCTAACTTTCCCATAATGATAGATGAAGAAGGAATTTCTGTTTCTAGATTAAGTGAAATAATTAGTAATAATTTTTCTCAAAAATTTTTAGGAGATATTTATAAAATTGATAATAAAGTTGGTGTAGATTTCTATAAAAGTTATATTAGAAATTTAACAAATTTTTTAAAAAAAATTGGTATAAATATAAATACTGTACCTGTCCTGGATGTTCTTAGAGAACATACAAATAAAATTATTGGAGATAGAAGTTTTGCAAATGATCCTATGATTATTAAAAAACTCGGAAAAATTTGCGTAAAGCAATATGAATTAAATAAGTTAGCTACAGTGATAAAGCATATTCCTGGACATGGGTGCGCTTCATTAGATAGTCATCTAAATACACCTATAGTTAAATTAAACTATAAAAATTTAGATAAAGTTGATTTTTTTCCTTTTAAATCAAATTTGTCACGATTTGCTATGACAGCTCATATTTTATACGAAAAAATTGACAAAAATAATGTAGCCACCTTTTCAAAAAAAATCATTTCTGAAATCATAAGAAAAAGAATCGGTTTTAAGGGAATATTGATTTCTGATGATATTTCAATGAAAGCTTTAAAATTTGATTTAGTTACAAATGCTAAAAAAGCACTCTTAGCTGGTTGTAATTTAGTGTTGTATTGCGCAGGTAATTATAAAGATACTTATAAATTGCTAAAAGGAGTTCCATTTATCGATAAATTTACAGTAAAAAAAACATCAGAATTTTATAAATTTTTAAGATAAAATCAATTTATGGAATCAAAAAACTCAGATGAAATATCTATTAATATTCCTAACTATAGTGGTCCCTTAGAGGTTTTACTTGATCTAGCGAAAACTCAAAAAGTTAATCTTGCAGAAATATCTATAACAATGCTTGCTGATCAATTTTTACAATTTATTAAAGAAAATCAAAATTTAAATTTAGAAACTGCTTCAGAATATCTATTGATGGCCACTTGGTTAGCTTATTTAAAGTCTAAACTTTTATTACCCGAGGATGATGATGATGATTTTAAAGCTTTAGAAGTCGCAGAGAGATTAAAACTTCAATTGAAAAAATTAGAATTAATAAGGATTCTTTCAGATCAAATGTTACAAAGAAAAAGACTTGGTGTTCATATTTTTAATAGAGGAATGAAAGGTGGAATAAGATCTATTAATACACCTATTTACGATATTTCTCTTTATGAATTATTAAAAGCTTATTCGACTATTCAATCGCAAAAAACATTTCAAAAAATAAATATTCCAAAATTGCCTGTCTTAACAGCTGAAGAAGGAATCAAACAAATTAAAAGCAAATTAAGCGAAATAAACGAATGGACAAATATTGATGATTTAATACCAAATTTTTATTCTAATAAGAAAATGAAAAAAACGGGGTTATCTGGTATATTTGCTGCAAGTTTGGAACTTACCAAAGAAGGAGCTATAAAAATTCTACAGGAAAGAATTTTTGACAAAATTATGATTAAAAAAAATTCTAATTAATGAAAAATAAAGATAAGTATAATATAATTTCGTTTCCATCGAGTATCTCAAAACTTGAACGCCAAGTTGAGGCAATTCTCTTTGCTGCTTCTGAACCAATAGATTTAGAAACTATCGAACAAAGAGTGAAGACTAATACGAGTTTATTAAAAGTTTTAGAAAAAATAAAAGATAATTATAAAAATAGAGGTATAAATTTAGTTTGCATAAAGAATAAATGGTCCTTTAGAACTGCTGAAGATTTATCTAAACTAATGTCTTTACAAAAATCCACTCAAAAAAAACTTTCAAAGGCAACCATAGAAACTTTAGCTATCATTGTATATCACCAGCCTGTTACAAGAACTGAAATAGAAGAAATAAGAGGCGTTGCATTTGCAACAAATACATTAGAAATATTATTAGAACTGGACTGGGTGAGACCTGCTGGTCGAAAAGATGTTCCTGGGAAACCAATTCAGTATGCAACGACTGAAAATTTTTTAAACCATTTTAACATTCAAAAACTATCAGATCTACCAACTGTTGATGAGCTAAGTTCAGCTGGTTTGATAGATACGTCGAGTATAGATAATTCTATATTTGGAACCGGAAAATTTTTTAAAGAACAATCTAACGAGGAGAAAAAGAATATTTACGAAGATATTGAAAATGCGATTAAGAAAGCTCCTGAAACAGATAAATAAAGATATTTATTTAATTATAATTATTGTATATAAATAAGCATGGGAAATATTGGTTGGACAGGTATTATTATTATTGCGATTTTAGTTGTTATACTTTTTGGCAAAGGAAAAATTTCTAGTATTATGGGCGATCTTGCTAAAGGGATAAAAAGTTTTAAGAAAGGATTGTCAGATGACAGCACTTCAAAAAACGACGATAATAACAACAACTCAGATAGCTCAAATTCCGAAAATAAATAATCTTCAATGCCTCAAATTGGTTGGTTAGAGATATTAGCGGTTGTTATCATCGCAGTTTTGGTTTTAGGACCAAAAGAATTTCCAATAGCTTTAAAAAAGATTGGTTCTTATGTGGGAAAAATCAAAAATTTATTTAATAGTTTTCAAAGGGAAGTTTCATCAGTTACTGATGAAATAGATTTAGATAAAGAAGAAAATAAAAATAAAATTAAAAAAGATAAAATAGATGAGTAATTCTTTTACTAGTCATTTTGTTGAGCTGAGATCTAGACTTATTAAATCGATAGTATTTATTCTATTAATTTTCATTATATCTTATACTTTTGCTGAGCAGATTTATAATTTCTTGGTAGAGCCGTATGCTAATGCTGTAAAAGATGATAGCGAGTCTAGACGACTTATTTTTACTGCTTTGCACGAGACTTTTATTACTTATTTAAAAGTTGCATTTTTTGCAGCAATTTTTTTAGGTAGTCCAGTATTACTAATTCAAATTTACAAGTTTATTGCACCTGGTCTTTATAAAAATGAGAAAAAAGCTATTCTGCCATATTTAATATCTACTCCGATACTTTTTTTGTTAGGAGGATTGTTGGTTTATTATTTAGTAATGCCTTTGGCTATTAAGTTTTTCTTATCATTCGAAACGATAGGGTCAAACACAAGTTTACCAATTCAATTGGAGGCTAAAGTAAATGAGTATTTATCGTTAATTATGAGATTAATTTTTGCTTTTGGAATAAGTTTTCAACTTCCAATTCTATTAAATTTATTAGCAAGAATAGGTGTAGTAAATTCTAACTACCTCAAGAAAACAAGAAGATATGTAATAGTTATAATTTTTACAGTAGCTGCAATATTAACACCTCCCGACCCAATAACACAAATTGGCCTAGCTATACCTTTATTATTACTTTATGAATTGTCCATAATAACAGTAAAGTTTACAGAAAAGGAAGATAAAGAAATAGAAGATGCATAATCTTAAAGACTTAAGGAAAAATTTAGAAATATTCAAAAATAAATTTAAAGAGAGAAATTTAAATTTTGATATTGATGAATTTAATGAAGTGGATAAAATAAACAGAGAATTAATTAGTAAAAAAGAACTATTAGAACAAGAGAAAAAAATTTTATCAAAATCAAAAAATAAATCAAATTTCGAAAAATCAAAAAAAGTTTCTGGTCAAATTGATAAAATTTCAATAGATCAAAAAAAATCTCAAGAAAAAATTGATAAAATAGTTCATAATCTTCCTAATATTGCACATAAAGACGTACCAATTGGTAAAGATGAAAAAGACAATAAGTTAATTAAAAGATCTGGAAAAATAAAAGATTTTAGTTTTAAGATAAAATCACATATTGATCTTGGGTTAGCAAATAGAGGTATTGATTTTGATACATCAATAAAATTATCTGGAGCTA
>MDTB01071626.1_pt1 | contig 11683 bp, 9 predicted proteins | sample 811161 | NCBI WGS metagenome assembly MDTB01 (sample SAMN05326650, study PRJNA326480) | marine metagenome | isolation source: seawater | place: Mediterranean Sea | collected 2009
GAACTGGGTATAATACTTTTAACTTTTTGCTAAGTAACGGCCCACAATGAAATACAAAGATCTACGCGATTTTATCGATTTACTTGAAAAACGAGGCGAGTTAAAACGCATCAGCCAAGAAATTGACCCGTATCTTGAAATGACCGAAATTGCTGACCGCACACTGCGTGCCGAAGGCCCTGCTTTATTATTTGAAAACCCTAAAGGGTACAACATTCCCGTTTTAGCTAACTTGTTTGGTACCCCGAAGCGTGTAGCCATGGGTATGGGCCAAGAAGATGTGAGTGAATTACGTGAAGTAGGAAAATTACTCGCATTTCTAAAAGAGCCTGAGCCACCAAAAGGTATTAAAGAAGCGCTTGGACAAATTCCGGTATTCAAGCAAGTACTTAATATGCCGGCCAAAGAAGTTAAAAAAGCCCCTTGCCAACAAATTATTTTACAAGGTGACGACGTTGATCTAACTAAGTTTCCTATTCAGCACTGCTGGCCTGGCGATGCTGCACCTTTAATTACTTGGGGTTTAACCGTTACCAAAGGACCTCACAAAAAGCGCCAAAATTTAGGGATTTATCGTCAACAGCTATTGGGTAAAAATAAAATCATTATGCGTTGGTTATCTCATCGCGGTGGCGCGCTTGATTTTCAAGAGTGGTGTAAAGAACACCCTGGCCAGCCCTACCCTGTTTCGGTGGCATTAGGTGCAGATCCTGCAACTATTTTAGGCGCTGTTACCCCCGTTCCAGATACATTAAGCGAATATGCCTTTGCAGGTTTACTACGTGGTAGTAAAACTGAAGTAGTTAAGTCAATCTCAAATGACTTACAAGTACCAGCCAGTGCAGAAATCGTACTTGAAGGGCATATTATGCTTGGAGAGATGGCGCCGGAAGGTCCGTATGGCGATCATACAGGATACTACAACGAAGTCGACGACTTCCCAGTTATGACGGTCACTCATATTACACATCGTAAAGACCCTATTTACCATAGTACTTTTACTGGCCGCCCGCCGGATGAGCCGGCTATTTTAGGGGTGGCGCTAAACGAAGTATTCGTGCCAATTTTACAAAAGCAGTTTCCAGAAATTGTCGATTTTTATTTGCCGCCAGAAGGTTGTTCCTACCGCATGGCTGTGGTGACAATGAAAAAACAATACCCAGGTCACGCCAAGCGCGTAATGATGGGAGTTTGGTCATTCCTACGACAATTTATGTACACTAAGTTTGTTATTGTCTGTGATGATGATATTAACGCTAGAGATTGGAACGATGTAATTTGGGCTATCACTACTCGTATGGACCCTGCGCGCGACACCACGCTAATTGAAAACACGCCAATTGATTATTTAGATTTTGCATCGCCCGTATCGGGCCTAGGTTCAAAAATGGGCATGGATGCAACTAATAAATGGCCAGGTGAAACAACTCGCGAATGGGGCGAACCTATTGTCATGGATCAAGCCACTAAAGATCGCGTTGATGAACTTTGGGATAGCTTAGGTATTCTTTAACGACTTTGGTCTAGGGCCCTAGGCTATAAACTCACCCTGCGGATATGCTATTATTGCTCAAATAAAGTGCGTATCCGCTAATTTAAGGTAAAACATGCAAACATTACTCGCTGAAGTTGTCTCTATCAGCCCACTAACAGAATTTGTTCATAAAGTTATTTTAAAGCCGCAACAGCCTGTAGCATTTGAAGCTGGCCAATATTTACAATTGGTTTTAGGTGAGAAAGATAAACGCGCGTTTTCAATCGCGAGTCGCCCTTCACAAACGGATGCTTTAGAATTACACATTGGCGCATCAAACGCAGACTCTTATGCGATGCAATCATTAGAGCACCTTCGTTGTGCCCACAACGATAACAAAACCGTAACTATTGAAGCGGGTTTAGGTATTTCTCAGCTGCGTTTGCAGTGCGAGCGTCCGATTATTTTACTCGCCGGCGGTACTGGTTTTTCTTACGCAAAGTCAATGGCTGAGCATTTAGCTGAAATCAACTGTGAGCGCCCGGTGCTATTTTACTGGGGTGTAAAAGAAGAGTCGGCGCTGTATGCTCATACGCAAATGCAAGCATGGGCAGATAGCCGTAAAAACTTTAAATTTATTCCTGTAGTAGAACATCCTACCGACAGCTGGACTGGCCATACTGGCTATGTACATAAAGCGGTAATGAACGATATTGTATCGTTAGAACCTTACGATATTTACATGGCAGGTCGTTTTGACATGATTGGCATAGTACGTGATGATTTTATAAATCATGGCGCCATTCGCGAAAATATGTACGCGGATGCATTTGCTTTTATAAAATAAAAGCAAATGCATCATTTTTAAGGCACCTTAGGGTGCCTTAATTGTTTTAATTGCTAGAACTATGATTGTTATTACCTATTAAGCTCATCAACATAAACAATTTCCTAAAATCCAATCTATAAACCATACTTTGTATAGAACATTAAGCGGGAGAAACCTAAATGTTAAATACAAAAGTAAAAGATTTTATGCAACACAAGTTGCCTCATATCACCCCTAATACAGAAATGACCACAGCCATTGCTGAGCTACAAAAATTTAAACTACTTGGCGCACCGGTATTTGATGATAATAAGATGCTTGTTGGCTTTATCTCAGAACAGGAGTTACTTAAACCCTTAATGCAAAGCAGTTATTTTTGTGATGGTATGGTTAAGGTATCGCAGTTGATGCAAACAGATGTGGTAACCGTGCACGGCGATACCAATATTATGGAATTAGCAGAACAAATGAAGCCCGGTAAACCTAAAAATTATCCCGTAATCGATGGCGGTGTGGTAGTCGGTATGATCAGCCGTGCCGATATATTAAAAGCACTTTATAATAATTACGTTAGTTGTAATGCGCACATATAAAAAATGCCACTGTAAATAGTGGCATTGTTAATAAATATCTTAACCAGAGTTCAGGTTAATATAAGCAATTTAACGCTGTGCTACTTTGGCTTTAAGTGCACTTTTATCAGCGTCACTTAAGTAGGCAATTTCAAGCGCATTCGCTTGCGCTTTTTCCATATCGGCTTGTGACAAACCTGCTTTTGGTGCTGCCACTGCGTACTCGTACTCAATTTCAATGCCTTCAACAGCTGGGTCATCCGTGTTAAGACAAGCTAAAATACCATGATCTAAAAACTGCTTAAGTGGGTGTTTGGTTAAATCATTCACTGTACTGGTTTGAATATTACTGGTTAAGCACGATTCAATACCAATACGGTTATCGCGTAAATAATCCATTAGTTTTGGATCTTCAATCGCTTTAACACCATGGCCTATTCTGCTTGCGCCAAGCTCGTTTAATGCTTGCCAAATACTTGGAGCACCTAACGCTTCACCAGCATGCACAGTAACAGCCAAATATGCATCACGTACTTGCTTAAAATGATCAACAAACAACTCGCCAGGATAACCAATTTCATCACCGGCCAAATCCACTGCAACCAAATCATTTTTAAAGGCAAGTAACGCGTCCAACTCGTGCTGACAGGTTTTAACTCCGTATGTACGAGACAAAATACCAATTAAGTTTGCTTTTATATCAGTATCTTTTGTTGCACTTCGGATACCATCAACCACTGCTTCAACAACGCCTTGAGGGTGTAACCCTTGGCTTTGAGCCATATAATAAGGACTAAAACGCAGCTCTACATAATCAAGACCCTGCGCTTGCGCATCTTCAATGTTTTCTATCGCAATACGTCTACAGGCATCGTAATCGCCTAGTACCGTCACTCCCCAATCAAGCTTTTGTAAAAATGCCATTAAGTTTGGCTCAGGATCAATAACCTGAACATGAGGAATAAGTGCTTCAACATTGTCCGCTGGTAAAGCGATATTAAACTGACGACCAAGTTCTAGTATGGTTTGCGCGCGTACATTACCATCTAAATGACGGTGAATATCTAGCAAAGGTATTTTTCTATTGATCATAATAGCTACTCGGTTGAATTAAAATTGCGCGAATGATACGCAGGTACAGTAATATTTCAAGTGTAGAATACTTAAAATAGCGCTTGGAGGTCTTATGTCTGCTTTTTATATAAAAAGAGTTAACGTGATAAATAAAACCAAATCATTTTAAACAGTGCATCTGCATCAATCGGTTTGGTTATATAGTTATCCATCCCCACGTTAATCGCTTTTTTAGCATCTTCTTCGTGCGCATTAGCAGATAGGCCAATAATAGGTAAATCTAAAAACCCTAATTCATTACGAATCACTTTCGTTGCCTTTAAGCCATCCATTTGTGGCATTTGAATATCCATTAATACTAAGTCGTATCTTTTATCGCTTAGCATTTTAATCGCTTCAAGTCCGTTATTAGCAATATCAACAACACCCTGCTTGGTTTCTAAAATAGCGGTAGCCACATGTTGATTTAATGGGTTATCTTCAACGAGTAGTAAGCGATACTTCGCCAGTGATAGGTTGCTTATATCTATTTTATCTAACTTACCTGAATAATATTGTGCTTTAGGTAACGGAGAATGAAGCGGTAAACTAAAGGTAAAAGTAGAGCCGTGACCTTCACTACTTTTTAAATCAATTGCTCCTCCCATCAGTTCCACTAATTTTTTACAAATACTTAAACCAAGCCCTGTGCCACCAAACTGGCGTGAGGTTGAACTATCAGCCTGAGAGAATGGGTTAAATAGCTGTTTTTGTGCCTCCTCACTAATTCCAATCCCCGTATCATTGACACTAAAATAAGTCATTTTTGCTGACTGCCAAATCTTTAATGTTACACTGCCCTTAGCAGTAAACTTAACGGCATTATTTAATAAGTTCAGCAGCACCTGCTTTAAACGAATAGGATCGGTATTAACAACTAAAGGAGCATCATGATCAACCTCAACTTGCAGTGACAAAGGCTTATTACTGACCTCAAACTGCATTAAACTCATAACTTCTTTTGCTAGAGACTTTAACTCCACAGGCTCCTGCACTAACTCAAGTTTACCCGCCTCCATTTTTGAAAAATCAAGCACATCATTAAGCACTCTCAATAAGACGCTGACCGCACCATCAGCTTGCTCTATGTAAGTTTTTGCTTGCGGCCAGTCCTGCTGTTGCAGTGCTAAGTAATGCATGCCTTTAATACCATTAATTGGGGTGCGAATTTCGTGGCTCATATTGGCTAAAAACTGGCTTTTTATCTCACTGGCTTCATCAGCTTTTTTCTTTTCCTGGCGCAAAGTCAGTGTTTGCTTTGCAACTTGTTCCCGTATACGAACATTAGTAGCTACCACTGAAATTAAAAACATAATCAGTAGCCAAACAAACAACATTCCTACTATTTGTGCTAACCAATAAATCAGCCAGGTTGATTGCGTCTTAGGCTGGTAAATTTCTACTTGCCATAACTGATGACCAATTAACAATTGATAGTCTTTTAACAACTTCATTGCACTATGCTCTGCTTCATAAAGGGGTTGCTGGTTATCTGTTTTATTTATATCGGTAAAACTAATCGCAACTTCACCACGACTATCAAACGAGAGTGCCTCAGATAACTTAGCTAAACTCACTAGGGCAATTACAAACCCTTTAAAATCGCCTTCAATATCAGGGGCACCAAAAACAGGGGAAATAAAAAGTACGCTTAATTCCTCGTCTGTAGGGGCTAGCTTAAATGGCTCACTCAGTACCAACTCATTAAGAATTTTTGCTTTATTAAGGGCGTCGCGAATACCCACATCAGAGCTCAAATCAAAGCCCAACAGATCTTGCATATTCTTTAAGGGGTAAATGTATTTTATGGGGTAATAAATATTACTAGAGGGTGCTTTTTGCCATTGTCCATTCGCCATTCTTTGTTTTATAACGACACTTTTGTCCCATTTAGTAGATTCATTAATAGAATTGGCAGTAATGATTGGTACCCAATTTAACGCTAAAATCTCTTCACTGTAGCTCAACTGCTTAGAGGTAAAATGATTAAACTCATCAAGACTAACTTGTTCGCTACTTGCTAAAAATGCGCCCAACAAAGATAGATGAGCAGCCACTTCATCTAACCTTTGATTAATGGCACTTTGCGTCATCATCACTTTAGCTTCTTGTTTTTGAATGTCTTTTTGTTTTTTTACACTAGCCGCACCATAAAAACTAACACTGATAATGGCGTAAATGAGTAACGCAGGCAAAATGACTTGAAGCCGATGACGTAACTGAGAATAGTTAAATACAGCCAGTACTAAAGGGGTAAAAATCAGTACCCCTATTGAGTCACCAATCCACCAGGTAATAAAGGTACTAAGCGCAGCAGATGAACTAATTATATGATTAAAAACAAGCAGAATGGTTCCTGCCCCAGCAGCTATGACGCAACACAGCGGTCCACCAATCATCAAGCTTTGAATGCTAAGTTTAAGGGAAGATAAATTAAGAGGCGCTTTAATAACTTTGGTAATGAGGAATGCACCCAGCCAGGCCTGAGAAAATACAGCACAGCTGACGCCAATAGCTTGCAATAATACTTGCCAGTTTAAAATATCAGCAACACTGTCTAAGTGGATTAAATTAACAAAAGCAGCGCCTGCAAAAATCCCCACATAAGCGCGACGCCCCCATAATAAAAAGCTCGCTAGTGCAATACCTGCAGGGGGCCAAGAGGCAACCGCGTAACCATTAACAGCAAATAAAAAATTACTCAGGTAACCGCTAAAGAAGTAAGCGCATGCGAGGCTAAAGGAAAGTGTAAATACATTTTTCACAACCGCCGCTCCTGCGCTTTTATTATTGATTTATAACTATAATTGATTATTGGTAGAGTACAAGTGCCTTATCTAATTGTGCACTGTGCTTATAGCTTAATATAGCTTGTTGTCGGTATTGTGATTTATTTTCACTATTAAGCGCTTTGTCGAATACTCGCGCAGCTAAATCATAATCACCTTGCGCATTGGCTAAACACGCCAACGCTAATAATAACGCATTATTATGCTCATCTTTTTTTAATCGCTCTTGAATGCTTGATTGCAACTTATAAGCATTACTTGGGGCAGCTTCACTTAAAATACTAGCCAATTGGTCATGTTGTTTATTGTGCTTAAGCAATTTAATTAGCTCATTTTCAATGCTTGCTAATTGCCCGGTTTTGGCCATTTGGGTTAAATAGGCCGTGTACGCATGCGCTTGCAGTTTTTTACCTAAATGTTGGTATTTAGTGGTTAACTCATCACTTGCTTGCGCTGCAAAATAAGCTAAAAACACTTGCTGCCACTGGGTATCACTCAAGGCGTTTTTGCGTAATAAACGCGGTAAAAAGTCTTCAAGCAATTTAAAATGCTGCTGTTGCACTAACACTTCGGTGTACAATTTCAAATCAAACACCGTGGCTTTTTTAGATTCTGCAGCCACCCGTATTTGCGGTTCAATTACACTGCTGTCGCCACTAGCTAACCACAATTTAGCCACTTTAAGTTGTTGCTCTGGGCTAATTTCAAACAAACGCTCAAGCGCTTTATCGGGTTGATTATTTGCCAGTGCCGCTTTTGCTAATAATGCTAAACGTATATCGGTAAATTTAGGTGGCACACTATTGCTTGATAGCGCACTGTCTACTTGCTCGTAATCATCATTAATGAGACTCCACAATGCTTGCTCTATAGCTGCATGTTTACGCTCTTGGCTTCGAGCAAAAAAACCATGCTTAGTGTTTCTGTAAATAGATAAACAATAACGCACTAGCTTGTAAGTTAAATACAAAGCCGCTGCACTCAGTGCTGCCATTATACAAAATGAAACAATCGTGCCTTCTATAGTGGTATTGTTAAATGAAATCAGCACATAACCTTTTTCATCTAACACAAAAGGGGTAATCGCTAGCACCAACACAATCGCGACAATGAAAATAATCAGTCCTATCATTGTGCCCACTCCTTCACTTGCTGAGTGCTTTGCAGTGTTACTTGAGGATTAAAGTTAAGCGATTCTTTTTCAAGATTGGCTAAGGTCTGTATTACCACCTTTGTCGCATCGTCATCTTGCTTAAAGTATTCATTAACCAAACGTTTTGTATCATTCAAAGCGTTAAAATAAATACTTGCTTGCTTACTCATTAATGCGTCTTGCGCCTGGGTAATATTAAGCTTGATACGCTGGGTAATTAAATGGCGCTCTCGGTCAGTTAATAACGGCTCAATTAATACGCCTTCGTGATGGCGAATAGTAATAAAGCTATCGACTATTTTATTCCAGCTATTACGAATATTTTGCTGCCAATCACTAACATCTTCAGAGAGTGCGTTCTCATCACTTATACTCGCCTCTTCAGGCAAATTAACCGCATTAAATACTAAGTCATCAATACGTTTTATTACGCTATTTAATTGTAAATAAATCGCCTCTGTCGCAACCGGTTTAATACTGTCGAGTGTTTGAATATCTTGTGTAATTGCTTGGCGCAACTCAAGCGTACCAGAGTGGTCGCTTAACAATGAATCTAAACGTTTAAGCACGGCACTCGTGCCTGAGTAATCTTGCTCTGCCCACAGTTTAAACTCAGCCATACGTTGCAAGCTGGTCACTTCTTGTGGGTTTAATGTATTACCACTTTGTTGTACCTTTTGTAGCGCGGCTTTTAATGCTTGTTGATTTTTTACAGAATTTTCATTGAGTGCCATAGCGATTTGCTCTTCGCTATTAAGCAGTGCTTGTTGCAAACTGAGCTGCTCAGACTTAAGCGTTTGCAGCTCTTGCTGCAATATCTTATTTTGCTCTGTTAATGCATTTACCGCTAAATTTTGCACTTTACCGGCATTGAGTTTTTGATAAAACTCATAACCCACGCCACTGGCAACAAGCAAGGAAATCACTAACGCAACGCTACCTACTTTACTTACTTTTTGAGGAGTGCTCTGCGTTTGGTTATTCGCTTTTGCAGAGTCACTTTTAGTCGTATTAGAAGTGTTCTTTGCTATTGGCTGTGCTTCTTTTTCTGCTTTTGGCGTCGCTGACTGTTCACTCATTTTGCTACCTTGCTGATTAATGCAGGTAAACATAGCGTGGTCGCTAGCTCCTGCCGCAGTGTGTATATGGGTCGAATTTATTTTTTGTTGCTGTAAATAAGCACCAATGCGCTCACTGGCAACATAAAACTCGCACTGTTGTAACCACGTTAGTTGCGCTGGCGTAATAGTATTAAATATAGCGTCAACTGCAGCATTACTTGTAATGACTATACCGTGTACATTAAGGCTTTGCCAGTGGTCTATCCAGTTAGCTGAACTAGGCTCTACCGGCTCACGTTGATACACCACACAATTATTTAAATAAGCACCACGTTGCTTCAAGGTTTTTGCTATTTCAGGTCGCCCGCCAATACCTTTTACCAGCACAATATTACTGCCATCAACGTCAGCCAATGACTTAAGCGCAAGTAACCCCTCAGAGTCATGTTGTTTTGGTAATGCAGCTCGCACACCAAATACTTCATAAATGGTATCAGCTGTTTGTTGGCCCACCCCATAAAACTGCGCTTTGGTATTAATTGCAGGCTTAAGTGCATTTAATGCATGCACCGCATCCTGTGAAACAAAAATAATTTTGTCGGCGTTTACCAACGGGCTTAATTCAACGCTTGTCGGCGTTAAGTAGGTTATTTTTAAAACTGGATATAAAGACGCTTGATAACCCGCTTGCTCAAGTTGCTGTGCAAGGGCTGCGCCTTTTCCTTCGGGCCGAGTTATCAAGATATGTTTCATTATGCGTCTCGATATACGTCAGCTAGAATTTTATCTGCGCCTTGTGCTAATAGTTTTTTAGCCAGCTCTATACCTAACTTTTCAGCATCATCAACGTGACCGCTAATTTCATCGCGTAAAATTTCACTGCCATCAATCGCACCGACTAAACCACGTAAGTGTACTTGCTCACCATCAACCAATGCATACGCACCAATTGGCACTTGGCAGCCTCCTTCTAAATGGCGGTTCATTGCGCGCTCAGCGTTAACGCGAATACGTGTTTCACTATGCTCAAGTGGCGCTAATAATGCTTTTGTCACGGTATCATCTATACGACACTCAATGCCTACAGCGCCTTGGCCATTAGCAGGTAACGACACTTCTGGTTCAATAAAGTCACGAATACGCTCGCCCATCTCTAAACGAATTAGCCCTGCTGCTGCGAGTATAATGGCATCATATTGGCCGCTATCAAGCTTTGCTAAACGTGTATTGACATTGCCGCGTAAGTCACGAATTTCTAAATCCGGACGCAGCGCTCTAATTTGACACTGGCGACGTAAACTTGAAGTCCCCACAATAGCGCCTTGTGGTAGCGCATCAATATTGGCAAAGTTATTTGATACAAACGCATCACGCGGGTCTTCACGCTCACAAATAACGTGCAGTTCTAAATCATCCGGAAACTCTACTGGTACATCTTTCATTGAATGCACAGCAATATCTGCACGGCCATCAAGCATGGCTTGCTCTAGTTCTTTTACAAATAAACCTTTGCCACCAATTTTAGCCAATGGCGTATCTAAAATAATATCGCCCTGAGTCGACATTGGCACGAGCTCTACGCGCACGTCATCATGAAAATGCTCTAGCTGCGCTTTTACAAATTCAGCCTGCCAGAGTGCCAATGCACTTTTACGAGTGGCAATGCGAACTAACTTTGTTTTTTCGGTCATAAAATATCCATTAATAATTACAAGCTTTAGGATTAAAATTTATTCAATCTAAGGCGATTTAATTTGCTAAAACTCTAAATTCTTTTTGAGCGATGAGTAGCCCGTTTTCATCAACTACATCAACGCGCCAATGCCCTATTTGAGTATCCATAATATTTTTAGTTGAGTACGTTCTGTAACGTGGAGAAGTAACCTTAAGTGCCACTGCGGCCATTACTTCACCTTCAAATAGCCACACATGTTTTACCTGCTGGCCCTGTAAATTTTTAAGCTCACTAAAAAATGACAGCGACTCTTCAAATTGATTTAAACGCACATCAGCGGCAAATACGTTAGTTGGCTCACGGTTACTGACACTGCGAGTCAGAACTGCACGACTTATGGTAGCGGTATCTATTTTGGCACCAATGGCCACACTGGCAATATTTGCAGATGCAGCAAATTCTTTTTGCTCAGCGGGTTTTGCACTCACAACGTCAGGGGCTGGAGTGGCTATTGCTGCAATGACTGCTTCTTCAGGCTCAGCTGTGGTCGTTGGCTCTACTTCTTGCTTAATAATATTTTGTTGAACTTCAGGCTCCGATGGTGCCTGTTCAGTAATAGGCGCTGGTATTTTCTCATTGGAGGAAATGGTTCTAGGGTCTGCAATCGCGACACTGCTCACCGGCTCCTCATCAGCATCTGTGGCTTTTTCACTCTCTACTGATACTGCATTATCATCGCTTAGCGACACAATTGCTGTTTGTTGCTCAGTTAAATCAGACTGCTCATTAGGATGCGGCGTCCCTTGATCAGCATTTACAGCACTAGACAGGCCGTAAATAACCGCTGCAGAGGTCATAATCACCAACATAGAAATACTCACAATCCGACGCCAATGCCACTCATAGCTCACGTTGGGTTTGCTAGTAGATGGTTCGCGTTTTACATTTGCTGTTATTACTATTTTTTGACTCATTTTGACCCTCAGCGGCTCCTAAACTAACTTAAGCGAGAAATTA
>MDTB01100098.1_pt1 | contig 11683 bp, 9 predicted proteins | sample 811161 | NCBI WGS metagenome assembly MDTB01 (sample SAMN05326650, study PRJNA326480) | marine metagenome | isolation source: seawater | place: Mediterranean Sea | collected 2009
AATTCTTATGGCTATTTATTTGATGAGCCTAGCCCTGTTTTAGGTGGCAAATTAGGTGCCTATCATGCAAGTGAGCTGCCATATGTTTTTGGCTCAGCATTAAAAGATATTTTTAAAGATTTTTGCTCTCAGGATGCTCAAAAAATTTCAAATTTTTTTCAAATATCTTGGACTCAGTTCGCAAAAACTGGCTCGCCTTCTTCGGATTTAATTGACTGGGATACTTATAAAGTCAATCAATCAATTGCGTTTATAAATTCTGCCCCTAAAATTAACACTATCCAAAATAAAGAAAGGATAAAATTGCTTTATGAATCAAAGAAAAACTACTAAGCATTTATTAACCACTACCTTATGTCTATTTCTTTTGGGGTCATGCATTAGCCCAATTCAGGAAAGCAACTCTTTGACGATTTCTACCTCATCTGGAGTCACTCAAGGAATATTAAATAAAAAAGTTATTACCTGGGAGGATATTCCTTACGCAATACCTCCAACTGGAGATCTTCGCTGGAGGGCACCTAGAGCATTAGTTTCTCCCAAATTCAACATTGAACCTAAAGAGGGGAATGGTTGTTTGCAGGAGGCTAGTATTTATGCAGGAATACAAGGAGAAGGAATAGTTGGGCAAGAGGACTGTTTATACTTGGATATAAAAGCTCCTGTAAATAATTTAAATAGAAGACTTCCAGTCATGTTTTGGATCCATGGTGGAGGAAATACATCTGGAGTTAAGGATTACTATGATTTTTCAGAACTAATTCGCGAGCACCAGGTACTTGTTGTCACAATTAACTATCGTTTAGGCCCAATGGGTTGGTTTACTCACCCTGCAATTCAAGGACTTCAAAGTGGAATTGATAAAACTTCTAATTTTGGAACTCTTGATATTATAGAGGCACTGAAATGGGTAAAAACTAATATCCAAAGTTTTGGAGGAGATCCTAAAAATATTACAATTTTTGGAGAGTCTGCTGGAGGAAATAATGTGTTATCTCTTCTAGCCTCACCCATGGGAGGTGATCTTTTTCATAAAGCGATTTCTCAATCAGGCTATACAACAAGTTTTACAAAAGATGAAGCAATTGGAGTAAATCAAAAAGGAATGATTCTTAATCAATTGGGGTCTGATCCAGTTCTATCAAAACACGACCTATCTGGATATGGAGGTATTAAAAACTTATTCAATTCAAATCCAAAAAAATACGGAGAAGAATATCAGCGTTATTTGAGGTCTCTTGAGGGAAAAGCTTTTTTAGAGACTTATGAAAAAATTTCTCAAGATACCTATGACAGACTGCCACTTCTTACCAGAGACGGAATAGTTACTCATATTAATGGAGTAAGCGCGGGACTGGCTGCTTCTCAAAAGAAAAATAGCATTCCAGTTATTGCAGGATCAAATAAGGATGAGCTATCGCTTTGGCTTGGATCTAATAGATACTTTGTTAATGCATCATATCCCTTCACAAAACTTGTGCCTGTTCCAAAAATTGAATTTAAAAAAGAGGGTTTATATAAATTATGGGTTAAAACTCGCTCGCAGGGTTGGAAGCTAAGAGGTGTAGATGAACCCTTAATGGAGCTTGAAAAAGCTGGATTTAATTCATTGTATGCATATAGATTTGATTGGGATGATCAAGCATCTTCATATTTTGCAGATTTCCCTAATTTAATTGGAGCAGCTCACGGCTTTGAGATTTCTTTTATTACTGGAGATTATAGATTTGGACCAATTGGACGTTATGTTTATCCCAAAGGAGATTTAAGGAACCAAATGCAGCAAACCATGATGAATGCTTGGGCCTCATTTGCAAAAACGGGTGTTCCAAACACTGGTAAAGATGTGCAATGGAAAAAATTTACTTCAAAAGATAGAGCATTCATGAAACTTGATTCCGATAAGTATTTATCTTTAGACAAGGAGATGTTGTCTCTTGAATTTATCTTGGAGAATCTAAGATTATCTCCAGAAGGAACACTGTTAGAAAAATGTTTGTTAGCAGAAGAAACTTTTTTTAATATTGGGGATCCCCTTGAAGATGAGTTCAAGAAATGGAACCAAGGTGCTTGCAAACAATTCGATATGAATTTTGAACGAAAAAAAATAGAAACTGATTTAATTGAAGAATACGGTTCAGCAACTGTTTACTAATGAACTCAATTTCAAAGATATTTTTTTTAACAAGCTTTGTTGCAATTCTTATATCAAGCTGCGGTTCTGATGTAGATCCTGGAAAAATAGAGGGACCTCCTCGTTCTGCCGAAGCAATATATCAACAAGATTTAAAATTTTTTCAGACCAAGGAAAGCTTATTGGGAGCTGATTCAGGTGATAAATCCCAAATTCTTTTTGGGGATTTGCATGTTCATACAACCTATTCTATAGATGCATTTACTCTAGAGTTACCTATGATGGGTCTTCAGGGCGCACATGATAGCTCCATGGCTTGTGATTTTGCCAGATATTGTGCAAATCTAGATTTCTTTAGTTTTAACGATCATGCTGAGGGTCTCACTCCAGATCATTGGCGTGAACAAAAAAAAATTATTCAACAATGCAACATCTCAAATGAAGATTCTGCAACCAACGATTTAGTTGTATTTCCGGGATGGGAATGGACGCAAATTGGGACTACCAAAGAAAATCATTGGGGCCATAGAAATGTTATTTTTAAAGATATTCACAACCTTCCTGCAAGACCAATTGGTTCTAGAACCCCAGGTTCTGGATTGGGAGTTTTTGATACTACTGAACAAGCTGTAAGTGCAAGATGGTTGGATGTATTGAATTTTAAGCGTTATTCAGATTTAAAATGGCTCCTCAATGAGGTTAGGAATTTACCCTATTGCGAGGAGGGTGTTGCCTCTCCAGATCTTCCACTTGATTGTTATGAATATGCGAAAACACCCAGAGATTTATTTTCTAAGCTAGATGAATGGAATCTAGATAGTATTGTCATTCCTCACGGACAATCATGGGGCTATCATGTCCCATTGGGAACCTCATGGGATAATCGCCTGAATCATGAAGGCCATGATCCAAGCAAGCAAATCCTTCTTGAAATTATGTCTGGGCATGGAAACAGCGAAGAATATAGAGACATTACTTCGGTTAATTTTCTTCAAGATAATACAATGAGCTGTCCTGATCCAACTGATGATTTTCTTCCATGTTGCTGGCAAGCTGGTGAAATGCAGAAAAAACGCTGTGATGGACTGACAGTTGATGAGTGTAATGCAAGGGTTGAGCTAGCAAAACAATATACCTTAGCTGGAGGTCCTTATACTAATATGGTTTTTCCTGAGGCCAAGCCGGAGGAATGGTTGAGCTGCGATCAATGTACTAATTGCTTTAAACCAGCATTTAATTATAGACCTAAACAATCTGCACAATATGCTCTAGCTATTTCAAATTTTGAACAATCTGAAGAATCTCCACAGAGATATAATTTTGGATTTATAGCCTCGACAGATGATCATACTGCAAGACCAGGAACAGGTTATAAGCAATATGAAAGAAGAAAGATGACTTTTGCTACTGGTGTTAAATCAAAAATGTGGGAGTATCAGTATGAAGCTGAAGATCCAAACTTCCCTGAAATTCCAAAAATTACACCTGGTGAAAGTCAACCTGATAGTGAGAGAGTTTCTAGTTTTGTATATCCAGGTGGCATTTTAGCAGTGCACTCAAAGGGAAGAGGACGGGATGAAATTTGGACAGCTTTAAAAAACAAAAATGTTTATGGCACCAGCGGTCCCAGGATTTTGTTATGGTTTGATTTAATTAATTCTCCTGAAGGCCAAGTTCCAATGGGCTCTGAAATTACAATGAGTCAAAATCCAAGATTTACAGTTAGAGCTGCAGGAAGCTTTAAGCAAAAACCTGGCTGTTCAAATGAATCGATAGATTCTCTTTCAGCAAAGAGGCTAGATTATCTTTGCGCAGGAGAATGTTATAACCCAAGTAATCAAAGAGAGGTCATTGAGAGAATAGAAGTGATCAAGATTACTCCACAGGTTTATGCTGGTGAGGCAATTGGCCCTCTTATTCAAGACCCCTGGAAGTCCATTCCATGCCATGGAATAGGCGAGTGCATTATTGAATTTGAAGATGAAAATTTTTCTAGAGATAGTATTTATTACGTTAGAGCTATTCAGGGGCCTACTCCTGCAATCAATGGTTCACCTCTGTCTGATAGAGAGAGTTTTAGGCTTTGTAGAGGAAGTTTCAGAACTGATTTAGAAGATAATTGCTTAAGCATGACCAACGAAAGAGCATGGTCATCTCCAATTTATGTTGATAAGCCTTAAATTGCTTGTTGTTTTATTTGGTTTGCAGTTGAACGCTTAATTTTAATTAATTCAGCAATTTTGAAATATAAATTTTCTTCATAGGCATCAACTACAGAGTCGGCAATGACTAGCTCCCAAAGCACTTTTAATAATTCAATTTTTTCTTCATTGGAATGAGAATTATTAATTTCTTTTATTAATGGGTAAAAAGAAACAGATTCTTCGGTTTCATCAATAATTTTCCTAATTATAGTGCTTGCTTTTTCATCTTCAGTAGCAATTTTATCTGCTCTTTTTTTTATTAGTTTTAATTCTGACTTATCAAGGTTTCCATCACTAATTGCTACTTCAAACATCAATCTTAATGCTACATCTGCTTCATGTGTATTAATGACTTTTAGAGATTGTTTTTTTTTAAACAAGTTTTCAAACATTGTAATTATTTTATTAATTTAGTTAGGTATTTTTTAGGATATGAAATAAATGTACCTATCAAGATTAAACAATCAATATAAAAAGATTTTTTTTGAATATACACTTTATCTATTTCTGCTAATCTCAAAGGATCACTCATATCGTATCCTAAAACTTGAGAAAGACCAGTAATACCAGGCTTGATTTCATATATTCCGTTAAAAGTTCTAATTTTTGTCAGTACTGTTTGAGAAACAAGTCCAGGTCTTGGACCAATTAAATTGAGATCTCCATTGACAACATTTATAAGCTGAGGAAACTCGTCAAGCTTCATTTTTCTTATTAGTCTTCCGCAAAAAAGCTTATATTTCTGGTCAAGCTGATGAGTGCCAGTATTAGGAGCTTCTATTTTCAAAGTCCTCATTTTAATTATCTTGAAGAGGGATTTATTTTTACCAATACGTTCCTGAATAAAAAAAACAGGCATTCCATCCTCAATTATAATTGCAATAGCAGCAAGAAATAAAAGAGGTGAAATTAAAAGCAGTCCAATTATGCAAATAAGATTTCTAATAACTCTTATAAATTTTTTGCGAAACATTTTGTAAGGTAAAATAATTATATATTTTAAATCATTAATATGAATATTGCTTTAACCGGATCTTCTGGCTTAATAGGGTCACACCTTCTAAAAGATCTTCGTAATTTAGGTCATCAAGTCCTGTGCATATCCTCATCGTATTCATCTAATAAAGATAATATTTTTCTTTATGAAGAATTGCTTTTAAGAAAAATTAGTTTTCAAGCTGATTTTATCATCCACTTAGCTTCGATAAATTCTAATTTAGATGTGTCGGAAATTTCTTTAGAGATTGAACTTCTCAATAAAGCAATAGATTGTATGGAAAATTTAAATTGCAAAAATATAATTTTTTTTAGCACGATCAAGGTTTACGGAGAAAATTCTTTTACTTCATGTATTGTTGATGAAAATTTCTCTAAAACTCCTGAGTGCCCATATGGCATCGCCAAAGATCATTGTGAAAAAGCTTTGATTAAATTATCTAATGAGAAAAAATTTAATTATCTGATTTTTAGATTACCTCCAGTTTTGATCAACCACCCCAAATCTAACCTTGGAAAGTTATTTCAATTAGTAGAAAAAGGATTCCCGATTCCATCATTTCGTATTGGTGACCTAAATCAAAGAAGCTTTTTAAAATATGATCTCTTAGTATATGTAATAACAAAGGCTATAAATGAAGGATCAATTCCTTCAAGCCAAATTTTTAATTTGGTTGACAGTGAACCTATTTCTACAAATGATCTTCTAAGAAGTTTTGGGGAAAGCATTAATAGAACACCTCGAATTATCTATCTCCCTGACTTTCTTTTTAAATCCATGATAAAGATAAATGGATTACAATTAGTTTTGTGTAGGTTATTTGGAAATTTTTATCTATCAAATGCAAAACTCAAAAAAAAATATAAGATACCTAAATATTTCTAATGGCCTAGGATCTATGCTATGAACTTAATTGGAACAAAGTTAAACTCATTAAATCGGCGAATTAAAACTATTTTAGTTTTATTAAATGATTTATTTCTATCTTTCGCATGTTGGTTGGTTTTTGGACCACCAATGGCAACAATCATTTCTAATAAAAATACAAATAATTTAGTAGAAGTTTTATCTTCCCAAATATACTCATTCATCTTTCCAGCATTTTTATTTCTTTTTTATTTTTACTTTTTTGGATACTACCGATCTCTTATTCGTTTTTTTGATTCAAGAGACTCAATTTTTTTATGCGTATCTGGCTCTTTGTTATTTGGATTTTCATGGGCAGGAGTATACATTTTTCAATTTGATATTGTTCAAACAAATTTTTTATCCATAATTTTTCTGCAAGGACTTCTTCTTTCTGCTGTGCTTTATGCTTTTATAAATATATCAAGAGATGTAGCTAAGTTTTTTTTGTATCCTTATGAGAAAGATAAAGATGCTGTCCCTGTAGTTATATTTGGGTCTGGTCAGTCCGCTCAAGCATTAATTAATACCTTGCAAAATGATTCAACCAAGAATGTAGTTGCAATCTTTGATGACTCGTCTCTCTTTAAAAATTTACTAATAAATAATATTCCAATTATTTCAAGTTTTAAAAAGTTAGTTGATCTCAAATCCAAGCATAAAAACCTTCAAGTTTTCCTTGCTATCCCAAATATGAAAACTGAACAAAGAAGAAAAATTATTTCTGATCTTGAGGCTATCAAAGTTGCTGTAAGAACAGTTCCTTCCTTAACTGAATTAATTTCAGACCAAAAAAAATTAACTGACATACAAGAACTTTCAATTGATGATATTTTACCAGGAGCAAGAATATCTAATGCTAGTGTTTTTGAGGCGTCTTCAAAAAATTTTTTTATTTCAGGAGCCGGTGGCTCAATAGGCGCAGAAATTACAAGGCAGTTACTTGCAGCCAACCCAAAAGAGATTATTTTATATGACTTCTCAGAATTCAATCTTTTTCAGATTGAAAGAGAGTGTTTGGCTATTATAGAATCAAAAGATTTAGATACATTAATTATTCCAATACTTGGGGATATTAGAGATGAAAATAATCTAAAATATGTATTTGAAAAGTTTCAAATAGATCATATATATCATGCTGCAGCATATAAGCATGTTCCACTTGTTGAGGATGAGATTAATCTTGCTAAAGCGTCTGAAAATAATATTCTTGGTACCTATAATTTAGCTCAAGTTGCAGCTAAAAATAAAGTGGAGTCCTTTGTCATGATCTCTAGTGATAAAGCTGTTCGACCAACCAATATAATGGGCGCTACAAAGAGGTTTGCAGAGATAATAATTCAATCAATAAACTCTAGCACAGCCACTACGAGGTTTAGCATGGTCAGATTTGGAAATGTTATTAATTCATCTGGTTCAGTTATACCAACATTTTTAGATCAAATTTCACAGGGCGGTCCAGTAACTGTTACCGATAAGGATGTTATGAGATATTTTATGACTATCCCGGAAGCCTCAAGTCTAGTTTTGCAGGCTGGTGAAATGTCAACTGGAGGAGAAGTTTTTATACTTGACATGGGTGAACAAATAAAAATTTATGATCTTGCTAAAAAAATGATTCATTTATCTGGAAGAAATTATCTAGAAGAGAAGGGGCAAGATGGAGATGGTATACAAATACTAGAGGTGGGCTTGCGACCAGGCGAAAAAATGTATGAAGAATTATTGATTTCTGGACATGAAATCAAAACTGATAATCCAAAGATCTTTAAAGCAAATGAATCTTATATTCCGCTAGATCACCTTCAACCAATCCTTGAGCAAATGAAGGAGTGCATTAGAAATTATGATAATGAGAAGATTTTAAGCATACTTAAAGACAATGTTGAGGGTTTTAAACGATGAAAAAATATAAAATTTTGAATTTAATTTCTTTCTTTATTATTTTCCATCCTTTCTTGCCTGCTCAAAATCTTGATAATTTAGTTCTAGAATCGGGGTTTAAGATTTCCATATTTGCTGAAAATTTGAGCTCTCCTCGTCAAATTGCTCAAGGCAAAAATGGCACTATCTTTGTTGGAGAACGAACAGGGCAAATCATTGCTTTAATTGATACAGATCAAAATGGGCAAGCAGATTATAAAAAAGTTTTAGCAGAAGATTTAGAGTATTCAACGGGCATAAGTATATTTAATGGAGATCTCTATTTCTCAGAAATTAGTAAAATTTGGAAAATTGAAAATATTGAAAGCTGGTTAAATGAGAATATTTCGAGCTCAAATCTTCCAAAAAAAATCCTTGTTACAGATCAATTGCCTGGTGACAAATGGCATGGTTGGAAGTGGTTGAAGCATGATGAGCAGGGAAGTTTATATTTCAATGTTGGAGCTCCATGTAATATTTGCTTATCTGAGAATTCTCAATATGCATCTATTTTAAAAATTAAGAATGGTGAATGGGAGCATGTTGCAAAGGGAGTAAGAAATAGTGTTGGATTTGATTTTCATCCTGATACCCAAAAACTTTTTTTTACAGATAATGGAAGAGATTGGCTGGGTGATGACTCTCCCTCATGTGAATTAAATAGAGTAGACCAAAATGGCCAATTTTTTGGTTACCCATTTAAACATGCTACCAATGTAATAGATCCAGAGTTTGGTGAATATCATTCTGGTTTTGATTATGTTGATCCTATTTTAGAACTTGGCGCTCATGTCGCACCTACGGGTGTAGCATTCTACACAGGATCAATGTTCCCCTCAAAAATGAAAAATAATTTATTTATAGCACTTCATGGTTCTTGGAATAGATCCAGTAAGGTAGGGTATAAGGTGATCAGAATTAGTTTTGATAAAAATGGGAATGTAGAAGAGTCAAATGATTTTATTACAGGTTGGTTGCAGGATGAAAGAGTATCTGGAAGACCTGCTGCCCCTTTCGTATTAAATGATGGCAGCATGCTTTTATCAGATGATAAAGCTAATGTTATTTATCGCATTACTTATGAAAAATAGATGCCAGATTTAGATTCTTGCCTGCAAATAGCTAAATCAGCTGCACTACTTGCTGGAGATTATCTCAAAGAACAGCAATCCAAGAATTTGAAAATTCTTTTAAACAAGGCAAGAGATCTTAAGCTTCAGATTGATATTGATGCTGAAGAAATTATCAAAGAACAAATCACTCAAAAAAGCTCTTTCTCAATCTTAGCTGAGGAGTCTGGCATGAGCGGCGAACTTGATGAGTTTTTCTGGGTAGTAGACCCATTAGATGGAACATCAAATTTTTTAAGAAATATTCCAATTTCATGTGTTTCTATATCTCTGATGCAGGGTTTAACTCCTGCTCTTGGAGTAATATTTGACTTTAATAATTCTGATTTATATTGTGCTCACAAAGAGTCAAAGGCTTACGTAAATGATAGGAAGATATCTGTCTCTACTTTAAATCTAAAAAAAGAATCCACTTTAGTCACCGGAATACCTGCTAAAGACAATTATTCTGATGAAGAATTTAAAAATATGATTTCTGACTTTCAATCCTGGAAAAAAATTAGGATGATTGGGTCGGCTGCTATGGCATCAGTATATGTTGCTTCAGGAAAAGCAGAGGCATACAAAGAAAATGGCATATTTTTATGGGATATTGCTGCCGGAGCAGCAATTGTAGAAGCAGCTGGTGGGAAGAGTTCAATCAGTAACTTACAACCTGACTTTAGGGTTGATGCAAACTTTACTAATAAAAACTTAGAAAAATAAATAATTACTAAATTTTAATTTAGATATTTAATAACAAAAAGAACTCATCTAAATACTGCAGGAACTTAAATTATGAAAGGAATAATTTGGTTTAGAACTGATTTACGGGTTGATGATAATCCTGCATTGTTAAGTGCGCTTAGCAAATGTGAAGAAGTCGTAGGAATTTATATTTTTTCACAGAGGCAATGGGACCATCATAATGAATCAAATATCAAGCATGAATTTTTAATAAATAATTTAACTTTTCTAGAAGAATCTCTTGCAAAATTAAATATTCCCCTATTAGCAATAAATACTGAATCATATAAAACTTTATCAAAAGATTTATGCTCTTTTTTGGTTGAGCAGAACATAGATCACGTATTTTGGAATAATGAATTTGGGTACAATGAGGCTAAGAGAGATCAAAGCGCGATAGAGGCTTTAGAAAAAATAAATATTCAGACTTCGCAATTCAATGATCAGGTTATTTACGAACCGGGTTTCCTGAGGACAGGTCAAGGAAAATCTTTTTCAGTTTTTACTCCGTTTAAAAGAAGATGGGTTGAAAACTTTGAGATAAATTTTTTGGACATTAAGCAGCCTCATCCATTAAAAAAATCTTCTTCAACTAAAAGCAATTTATCTAATTTAAAATTTGTTAAATCTCATACTGCTAATATTGATCTTTGGCCTGCTGGTGAAGCAGCTGCTCAAGAAAGACTCTCAAATTTTCTTCAATCAAAGGCAAGACTATACAGCGAATCAAGAAATTCTCCGATTATTGATGGTACAAGTAGAATATCACCATACCTAGCTCTTGGCATTCTCTCTCCTAAGAGATGCATCTTGGAGGGTTTAAAACTTAATGATTTTGAGTTTACATCAGGCAATAAAGGAATTTGCAAGTGGATCGATGAAATTGTTTGGAGAGAATTTTATCGAAATATCATGTACTCATTTCCAAAAGTCAGTCAGAATCAACCTTTTCAGGACTATACCAAATTAATTAAGTGGCGACATTCTAGTGAGGAGCTCGAAGCTTTCTATAGTGGTAAAACAGGCCTTCCTATTGTTGATGCTGGAATCAGACAAATGCTTGCGGAAGGTTGGATGCATAATCGATTAAGGATGGTGGTTGCAATGTTTTTTACAAAGAACATGCTTCATGATTGGAGGATAGGAGAAAAGTTTTTTATGCAAAACTTGATAGATGGGGATTTCTCGTCAAATAATGGAGGTTGGCAGTGGAGCTCTTCAACTGGCACAGACTCAGCGCCTTATTTTAGGATATTTAATCCAACCACCCAATCACAAAACTTCGATCCCAACGGAGAATTTATTAAAAAATTTATCCCTGAATTAAAAGATGTTCCTGTTGCACAAATTCATAAGCCAAAATCCGATCTTTTTTCATCTACTAATTATCCTGCACCTATGCTTGATTTGAAAGAATCTCGTATCAGAGCCATTCAGGCATTTAAAGATGCCAGAGAGAATACCAGCATCTAAATTATTGCATTTTAGAATTAACGTTAGTGATAATTTAATAACATCCGCTATAATTAAATTCAATTTTTAGCGAGGGATAAATATGGCTGATCATCTTAAATTTTATATTAATGGGGAATGGGTTGATCCATTAGGCTCAGAAACAATTGAAGTCATCAATCCCTCTGATGAATCTGTTATTGGCTCCATA
>MDTB01001844.1_pt1 | contig 11682 bp, 13 predicted proteins | sample 811161 | NCBI WGS metagenome assembly MDTB01 (sample SAMN05326650, study PRJNA326480) | marine metagenome | isolation source: seawater | place: Mediterranean Sea | collected 2009
GGAATGGTACTTTTAAAGCAGATAAAGAATCACATTGCTGTCCCGCTTGGATACTTTACGACCTTTTAATTAATGAAAGATATGGGTTTGGTTCTCATATAACAGAAGCACAAATTGCCAAATATGATTTTTATAATGCAAGCGTTTATAACAATGCACAGGTTAATAATGGATTAGGTGGAACAGAACCAAGGTTTACATTTAACGGCGCAATTCAAAGACAAACTAACGCTTATAGATTAATTCAAAATATATGCGCATCAATGCGGGTTATGCCCTATTGGTCCAATGGAACATTAACAATTAGTCAGGACGCACCAAAAGATTCAACTTATTTATTCACCCTTGCAAATGTAACAGAAGGCGGTTTTGTTTATAGCGGTTCAAGTGTAAAGACAAGAGCAACTCAAGTTAATGTTTCTTACTTCGATAATGAAACACAAGAAATAGATTGGGAAGAAGTAGGAGATACAAATTATCAAGCTAAGTTTGGAATTATTCAGAAAAATATAAAAGCCTTTGGGTGTACTTCAAGGGGGCAAGCTTCAAGGCTTGGAAAGTGGATGCTCTACACCCTCTTTAATGAAACTGAAACTATTACTTTTACATCGACTATAGAAACCTGCACAATTGCGCCCGGTGATGTAATAGACGTTGCTGATCCTGTTAGAAGTGGATTAAGAAGAGGCGGCAGGATTAACGCAGCTACAACAACACAAGTAACGGTAGATAATACAGATCAGACAGACTTAGATGCAACAAATAACCCAATACTTTCTGTTGTTTTACCTGATGGCTCAGTAGAAGCAAAAACAGTTACTTCTATTGTTGGTGCTGTTATTACTGTTAGTTCTGCTTTCTCTGTGGCTCCAAATGTAAATTCTGTATGGACCCTATCAAATGACACAGTTCAAACAAGCCAATGGCGGGTAGTAAGCATTTCAGAAGTAGATGAAAGCGGGTATCAAATAACGGCCCTTGCTTATAACTCTGGTAAATACGCATATGTAGAAGATGGCGCAACTCTGCCAACTCGTACTGTCTCTATCCTTAATCAAATATTGAGTCCACCGGGCAACCTTCAGGCTATAGAGCAAATTGTCAATATTAATAATCAGGCCAAAGCAAAAATTATTGCAAGTTGGACTCCTGTTTCAGGTGCCACAAATTATCGTGTTCAGTGGAAAAAAGATAATGGAAACTGGATACAAGATACAGCCTATGGGTCTGATTATGAAATTTTAGATACTTCAGATGGGATATATGATTTCAGGGTATTTACTTTAAATAACGCTTTAAAACCTTCTGCTAATCCTTCAACAGTTAGTTTCTCTGCTGTTGGTAAAACTGCTGTTCCTGCTGATATTGCAAACTTAACTTTTGAAGCGGTTAGTTCTAATACAGGTCGCTTACGTTGGGATCAATCAGCAGAGTTAGATGTAAAACTTTCAGGAAAGATAGAAATCAGACATTCTTCTGATACGTCAGGCAATGCAATTTGGTCTAAAGCAACAAGTCTAATTCCAGCTATTAGCGGTTCTGCTAGCCAAGCAATAGTTCCATTAGTAGAAGGCGAGATTTTTGTTAAAGCTGTTGATGATGGAAACAGGGAAAGCACTAATGCAACTTCAGTTATTGTTGATTTGCCTGATGCGACAACATCTTTAGGGGTCTTTACACAACGGGAAGATTCAATTAGCCCAACACCTTTTACAGGTGCAAAAACTAATGTTTACTATGACGCTGGGAACGATTGCATAACCCTTGAGGGTGAAAATAGTTTTGATGCAATTACAGATGTAGATGCTGTTGCTAACTGGGATATTATCGGGGATGTTGATACGACTGGAACATATCTATTTGCTAATCAATTAGATCTAGGCGCTGTTTATTCTCTTGATTTAAAACGGCACTTATTAACAGAAGGATATTTACCAGATGATTTATTTGATAGTCGTGCAGCGCTTTGTGATACATGGCCTGATTTTGACGGGGCAAATCCTTCTAATGTTGACGCAAAGATCTATGTAAGAACGACTGATAACGATCCTGCTAGTGGTTCACCTACTTGGAGCGCATGGCAAGAGTTCGCAAATGGAACACATAAAGCTAGAGGATATGAATTTAAATCTGTTCTTAGTTCTGCTGATACTGACGAGAATATAAGAGTAAAAGAATTGGGCTATTCAGCAACATTAAAGAGAAGACAAGAACAAAGCGTGGCGGCTGTTGCTAGTGGGGCAGGGGCTAAGACAATTAACTTTAGTAAGCCGTTCTTCGTGGGAACAAGCGGACTTGGGGGCGTTAATGCTTATCTTCCATCTGTCTCAATTTCAGTAAATAATCTAAGTAGTGGTGATTATATAGATGGGCCAAGCGTTACAGCGTCAGGGTTCTCTTTCACGATTAAGAACTCAAGTGGGGCTGCGATTAATAAAAATGTGACTTGGCATTGTGCGGGTTATGGCTTAGGGGTATAGAATAAACTCAATATTGCTATTACTACGTATTAATGGCACAAGCGACTAAACACGAAGTTGATAATGGAACAGGCGCCGCAGTTCGTGCGGCTATTAATACTGTCTTCGCAGCGGCGGTAAGTCAAAACAGCGGGTCGTCTGAACCTAGTGGGACTAAATACGCTTACATGCTATGGGCCGACACTAATACAGGAAAATTAAAAATTAGGAACGCAGCTAATAATGCATGGGTAGAGGTTGGAACTTTAGCTACTGCAAATTTAGGTTTAGCCCCAGCCGCAAGTCCTACGATTACAGGAACGGCTGACTTTGATAGCAATACGGCAATTAAGTGTCCAGACGGCACAACCGCACAACGTCCGGGGTCGGCTAGCGTTGGGATGCTTCGCTACAACACGACTACCAATTCCTTCGAAGGGTATTCAGGAGCATCGGCGGCATGGGGGGAGATTGGCGGATCTGCTGGAGGTGCTACGGGTGGAGATTCAGGAGACAATGCTGTTTTCTGGGAAAACCAAAAAACCGTAACTCACGATTACACAATAACGGCGGCAAGAGGGGCAGGTAGCTTTGGCGAGATCACAATTAATGCAGGTAAAACGGTCACGATCCCTAGTGACTCCACTTGGACCATTGTTTAAATTATGTCATTAACTATCAGCGGAACAACAGGAATAGCTTTACCGGACGGCTCAGTTGCAGCGCCGTCAACCCGTGGACAAGACGCAAACAGTGGCGTTAGTTATGGGGCTGACTCCATTAAATTCTCAACGGGTGGCGTTGAGAGAATGTCGATATCAAATAGTGGGGTTGTCGGGGCAGGTGGTGGAAAAATAGGTAAAGTTCTGCAATCAGTTAAAACTGACACGTCTAGCACAGGTAGTACGACTGGGTATGTATTACCTGGGACGGATCAAACTGGAAGTGGTTCAGTATTTTGCGTAAAAATCCAACCAAGTGCAAACGATAGCAAGATTTTGGTTTTAGTAGATGTTTGCTTTTCTTGTAATCAAATCTATTACATGGATATTTTAAGAGAAGTAAGCAGTTCAGATACAAACATTTATAGAGGTGCTTCAGCTACTAATAAAGTGCATCATACGATGGGTGGTTATCACGATGCTGACGGTGGAAGTACAGGCAATGTCTCACTGACTTTCAAACACAATATGCACCATGTAATGAGTTATTTAGATTCACCAGGGACAACAAGTGAAATCACATACAAATTGACTTTTAAAGTTGCGAGTGGTGGTTACGATGTTTTGTTTAACAAAAACTGGGGTGACGGCAGTAATGATGCTACTTCTGTAAGGACTGCTTCTAGTATTACTTGTATGGAGGTATTGGCATGAGATATTCCGATATGGAGGCAATTAAAAAAGCCTATCCAACAGTTGTATCTATTGATGAGACACATGGTTGCGTTGATAAAGATGGAAAAAATGTCACTGTTACACAGGCAAAGGTGAATACAGCAAGAAATACCTTAAACACAGAAGCAGCAGCCGTTAAATATAAAACTGATCGAACAACTAATGGCTCAACCACTTACGACACAGTAGGTAACCAGCTCGATATGTTGTATGCAGACTTAGTGGCAGGTAAACTCGATGCAACTGGCACGTGGGCCAAACACATTAAATCCGTCAAGGACGCTAACCCGAAACCATGAGCAGCGTAAAACTAAAACATAGTTCTGGAAACGGAACGATTATTAACGGGCCAGCAGCTAACCCTTCTGCTGATATCAGCTTAAAGGTTCCGTCAACAACGGGATCATCCGGTCAAGTCCTTGCGGTTGCTTCTGCTAATCACAGCTCAACAAATGCAGAACTTGAATGGGTAGCTAATAGTGCAGGCACTGGCAGGAAAATATTAGAACAGTTCTACTCTCCTTGCGATGGGTCAGTAATAGCTTTGTCAGCGGGAAATCTAACTCTTCCTGATGTTACTGCAATGCAAGACTCTACAGCATCACATGCTGATCAGACAGGATCAAATATTACTTATACACCTCCAACAGGAACTACTCAGGTTATTTATGAATTTGCATTTTATTACCATGTCTATGGTGGTACTAGTTTTACTCATCATAAATTAAGTATAGGCGGTACTGAAGTAACAGACGCTAGAAGAACAGAAGGCCATGAAGTCCAATCAGGTGGTATCACTAAATCATTCAAATGGGCATTTAATATTGGTGGCAGTACTACTGCTGCTACAGGTAGGCAAGCAAGCTGGACTAGTGGTAAGGAACTTAAATGGGAATGGAGACATTATGGTAGTGGAAATGAAGCATCTGCTGGCCGACTAGCTTATTGGGATGGTGCAGACATCACTGATGTTCCTGTTAGACCTTCAGTAGGCATCACAGCCATCGGTTAATTATGTCAACACTCAACACCCAAAACGTAAAACACGAAACTAGCGGAATTAATACGCTGGTCTTTGATAATGGTGGAACGTCCGGGGGCAACGGGAGGGTAACGTGCAAGGGTACTATTGGGGAGATCAGCGCACTTGGCAACAAAACAGGTGACGTTCTAATTGATATGAAGACGGCTAATAATTTCAGCATGACTTTGACAGGGAATATTGCTCTAAAGAATCCAACAACAGTTGCGCCTGGCCAGAGCGGCGTTTTGTATATTTCTCAGGATGGCACTGGGTCGAGGACTTGGAGCGCAGAGTCTTACTGGGATTTTACTGGAGGAACCTTACCGACTCTTTCTACAGGAGCTAATGCGGTTGATGCTGTTGTTTGGCATGCTCGAACAGCTTCTAAAATTACAGCGCAAGTTATTCTTGACTTACAATAAATGGCTCTTGGTACTCCTCTCCCTTTACTACTTTCAACAGTAGATAGTGGATATGAAATAGAAAGATCTTTAAGGTTTAATAGAGATGATTCTCCAAAATTAACTTTCACTCCCTCATCAACAACTAATAGTAAAACCTTTACACTTTCCTTTTGGTTCAAAGTAGGACAATTAAGTAGCACTAATACTATTATCTTTGAGGGAAACACAAGTAATGCTAATGGTTTTATAATTGCGCTACAGGTAGATGGAACACTTTATTTATATGACCAAGGTGTATTTCAAATTTGGTCACTTAGAAAATTTAGAGATCGCTCAGCATGGTATTCATGTGTAGTTGCTATGGATACCACTCAAGCAACAGATACCAATAGGGTTAAGGTGTATATAAATGGAGTTGAGGAAGACCTGAGTACATGGGAGGTAGGATCGGGAGCTAATAGATATCCGGGTCAGAATAATGATTTAGATATCAATCAGACCAACGAGATGGCTATCGGAAGAAGTGGTTGGACTGGTGGTAATGACCATTGGGATGGCTATTTAGCTGAATTTCATAGCGTTGATGGTACACAATTAACCCCTAGTTCTTTTGGTGAAACAAATGCAGATACAGGGCAATGGATACCTATAAAATATGCTGGAGCACATGGTACAAATGGATTCTATTTAAACTTCTCTGATAATTCAGGAACGACAGCAACAACATTAGGAGCTGATTCGTCAGCTAATAGTAATAACTGGACTCCTACTAACTTCTCAGTTGCAGCAGGTGTAGGGAATGATTCATTAACAGATACACCTACAAATAACTATCCAACTCTTAATCCTGTAGATGGTTATTCAACTGCTTTTTATTCAGGAACGAATGGAAATTTAGATTTCAACATTGCTGACACTTCTGCTATTCCTTATTCGACAATAGCAATACCTACTTCTGGTAAGTGGTATGCAGAATTTACAGCAACGGATTTAGAAAGTGGATGCTTTGGTTTAAAACCTATTGAGGATTTTGGTCTTTTTTCTGAAGGATATTTATATACTTATCATGGAAAGATTTGGAAAGATAATTCAGAAACTCAAACTGTAGCAGCTATTTCTGATGGAGATATAATTGGTGTTGCTGTTGATAGAAGTGCTCAAACTGTTCAATTCTCAAAGAATGGGACTAATATTGGTAATACAGAAGCATTAGTGGCGGGTACAGAATATAAATATTGGATTGCTAGATACGCAAGTTCAGGTGGAAATCCCCAAGGTTCAGTCAACTTTGGACAACGTGCTTTTTCACATCAGCCAACAGGTTTTGTAGGTTTATGTACAAGTGAATTACCTGAACCAACAATTAAAAAAGGAAGTGATTATTTTAATACTGTACTTTATACAGGTACAGGTTCTGACTTAGCAGTAACAGGTGTTGGATTTCAAACAGACTGGGCGTGGATTAAAAACAGATCAAATGCTGGAAACTGGCACGATTTATATGATTCTGTTCGTGGTGTAACAAAAAGAATATTTTCAAACGAAACTGCTGCAGAACAAACTCAAGCACAAGGATTAAAGGCTTTTAGTTCTGATGGGTTTACAGTTGGAAATAATAGTGATGTAGGTTCAAATGGTAATACTTATGTTGCATGGAACTGGAAAGAATCAGCTTCAGCAGGATTTGATATTGTCTCTTATACAGGTACTGGTTCTAATCCACAAACAAGATCACACGGATTGGGAGTTGCTCCTGAGATGATAATTGTCAAATCTAGAGATTCTAGCGATCATTGGGGTATTTATCACCATAGAGTGCAAGCAACTACTGCTAGTTCTGCAACTTATTTCGGAAGGTTAGATACAAATCAAGCCTTTGAAGATCATCCAACATGGAACGATACAGTACCAACAAGTAGTATTTTTACTACCCAAAATCATGCAACTGTAAATTTAAATGGTGATAATTATATTGCTTATCTATTTGCAGGTGTAGAAGGATATAGCAAGGTAGGTAGTTATACAGGAAACGGAAATGCTAATGGTACTTTTATTTACCTAGGTTTTAAACCTGCATTTTTACTAGTCAAGTGTACAAATAGTGCAGAAAATTGGGAAATATATGATAACAAACGATTAGGATATAACGTAGATAATAATGTACTCATACCTAATTTAGACGATGCTGAGTACACACAAGATAGAGTTGATCTTTTATCTAATGGATTTAAAGCAAGAATAAACAGTGGCGGAATAAATGGAAGTAGTAAAGATTATATTTACTATGCTCTTGCGGAAACTCCATTCAAGTACGCCAACGCCCGCTAAACTAAACTCATGGCTTTCCAACTTGATTCAAAACCTTTAGGTGTAGACGTTGCTTTCAAAACGTCCGATGGTACTCAATACCCTGCTAACTGGTTAAGGCTGGCAACTGCTGATGAAAAGAAGGCAATCGGCATTACTGAAGTTGCTGATGAAGCTACCTATGACCAGAGGTTTTATTGGGGCGTAGGTAATGAAAAGAGACTTACTGATGAAAATGCAAAAGATTCAGATGGCAAATTGATAAAAGATGCTGATGGCAATCAGGTGATTAACGAAGGATTAAAAACACAATGGGTTAGACAACAGAAGGAAGCAGCAGGAAGTTTATTAGCTAAATATGATTGGTACGTTGTACGCAAAGCCGAGAAGACAACAGCGATTCCTTCCTCAATAGTGACTTATAGAGATGCAATAAGAACTACATGCACAACAAGAGAAAACGAAATTAATGCTTGCTCTGATGTTGCAGCATTAAAGAAATTAATTGATGGAACTTACGATAGTGATAGAAAAAGAACCGCAGGAATCACCTTATGGCCGACTGATCCGAACGAATAAGTATAACGTTGCCAACCATATAAAGCGGTAGTAAAGCAGCCCCAGCGGCAAAGGTAATAATCATTACGGGGCCTAATGCCTTTAAGAAAGCATCTCTAAAAATATTGCCGTCCATGTTCATTAAGTGCCGTTATGGTTAATATGTCTGCATATTAAATACAAATCAATGTTTAGACGTATTTTAGATGGGTTAGCTGTCGCTAGTTTCGTTTTAATCGCTGGTACGCTTGGTTCAGGCTTCTTTGCTTATAAGTACCTGACCAGTCCACAAGGTCTGGCGAAAATTAAAAACGCAATTATGGGTGATATAACAAAGGCTCTACCAGGCGCAATAGATGGACAACTACCAAAGGCTACAGGGCCAGCTTTGCCGTTTAAGTAAAACTGTTTGACTGAACGTAAGACTGAAGAAGAAAAGCAAAAAGAAGCGATAGAAAAAGCTAAAGCCGAATGGCTAGAGGCGAAATTAATCCAAGAACACAAAAAGAAACAAAATGAGCGAGATAAGGATACCGGAGATTCCTGAGATTGGTATTAGAGATATAAGTATTAGAGAAATTCCTATAGGGTCATATTTGGGTATAGATGTTCCGGGTTGTAGCTATCAGCATCGTGATCAGAATTTACAGGCGAAACTCTTAATAACAGATCCCGGCGGAGTTTATACAAATTGCCCCGGTGGAGCTGGCATACCTAGTTTTTATCCTATGGATTGGAACCCTAAAGATATAAAGGTTATAGAAGAAAAGGAAACAGCAAAACAAGAACCCCAGCCAATTCCTGAGACACAGGCAACTACTCCAGAGATCCCAGAAGAAAAGAAAGAGGAAGTATTTAAACCATGCCCCGGGCCTAATGACCAAAGGGTGGGTGATTATAGAAACGAGAAAAAACTAGAAAGAGTTTCAGGGCATAAGGTCGGCTTATCGGGTGAATGTGTAACCTTATATTCTGATGTTCAATTTATAGAGCAATATCTGCCAACGCCAGCTCTAGCAGTAAATACAGCGGCAATCGCTCTAATCGCTGCATCAACTCCCTTACTTGTTCCCGTAATTAAAGCAGCGGTAAAAAATATATTTAAAAAACTTACTTCGAAGAAGAAGAAAGAGGAGTGATTTTATGGTTATGCGGTATCACCTGATTTGGCTTTACTACTACTTCAATATCCTCACAGGTTACAGCGCTAGGGCTTCCCGGCGTGAACCGTACTCCCAGCTTAATTTGCTCGGCACAGATCTTGAGACGATGAAGCGAAACCTCTAGAGATGTTTTTTTAAATAGCAACTCTTGATTCTTGATATTTGTTTTTACTGCTTGGTGGCAAAGATCAACGCCTTGACCTAATGGAATACTGAACTGAAGGGATGCACCCCAATTGAGAGCATAATTATCCTTCTCAAAGCGGGGAATCTCACTGTGGTACAGGACTTCTCCACTGTCCGAATATATTGGCGTTCTCGTAACAGTTTCCTTTGGTCTTGCAAAGCTGTGCGAATTTACAACATACGGCGAGAAACTAACGGACGGGGTGGTGCATTGAATGCCCTGTGAATAGCGCATAACTGTGCCACTTGACGGGATTATTTGCGTAGCATTGTTGTTAACGACCCCACTGGAATTACTTGAAGGCGATGCCACCGTTGTATTTGCTATAACTGGGGTTTGACTCCCTATTAATAATATAATTACTGACCAAAAATACTCACTGACTCGCTTACTTGGGTAGTTTCCACTTGCCTTTGAATAGTCGTTACGTTCTCTAATCCCGGGGAAGTTACATGTTCGATTAGAGAGAAGGGGGCTGCCTCGTTTACTATTTGCCATTGTGGAATAGATTCAAGTTGTGGCGAAGTCCATGAGAAATCAACGCCGCCGACTGTTTGTGTAGTTGTAGAAGTAGCAGAGGGATTTATTAACGTTCCTGTTATAGGTTTCACGTTCATACCAGATGAGGAATATGTATAGCCTGTGTTGTAAGAATGAGAAGTTACCGTTTCTGTTAAGACAGATGTAGAAGTTGAATTTACTCGCATTTCTCCGCTACGAAATTGGGGCACCAAAGGAGCTGCAATAGCTTTAGGTACTATTAAATTGCATAGTGGTAATAAATATAAAAGAGCACTGATAGAATTACCAGCAAGAGAATTGCGAAAATAGTTAATAACATTAGTCAATGAAGATTTCACTTTTAATAGAACCAACTGCTGTTGAATTTGCACCCCCAGCCGTCAAACTGACAACGCCCGCACTTGTGACAGATCCGGCTAGCGAACCTGCAACCCCTGCCAAAGTAGAAGTCTGATTACTAAAGTTGCCCACTGTGCCTACTGTTGGAGCGCTAGTTGGTACAGCATCGCCCTGAATATATGAGGAGCTAAAACTGAAACTTTCTCCAGAAGTAGCATTTTGAGTTGCGGCAATAGTGCCCGGAGAATAAACCCCGCTGGAAATTGTTCCTGCGCTTAGGGTTCCTGCTGTAGTTCCGTCTGTTACGTCAACCCCTGTGCCAGAGACGCTATAAGTGCTTGGTATTCGGGTTGCAGAAGTGCTTGCCGCTCCTACGGTTAATTGGGCGCTTGAGGTAATAGCGTGCCTTATATCTGCCCTAGCTTGTGGAGCTATAGCGAATAGGAAAAGGAGGGTAAGAAAGCGTTTCATTAGATTCGGTCTAAGTCGTTAAGACGTGTAGCGGTAGGTTGCTTGGTTATTAACTCAATAGGCTGCTTAATAACTATCGTTTGTTGCCCTGCTGTATTACCTAAAGCCATTTGCTCGTCTTTCTTTTTCTTTTTGCCATTTGTACCAGCCCCTACACTGATGCCCCAGCCAGCCAAAATGTTTCCCAATAAAGCGGCTGCAAAAGTATTATCAATCCTTGGCTGATCTGGGATCTCAACGCCAAACATGCTTGTTGGAAGTTTTATGTATCCAAGAGATAAGACGCATAAACACCAAATCAAAATTGCAGTCTGAGCCGTGGTGCTAACCAAGAACATTATTTTCTCTTGGTATTCCGGTTGGTCTTCCTGAACCTTTACTGGCTTTTTAATTTCTTCTTTTTTGTTAGGCGGTTTCTCAACCATACGACTACGTAGCAATTACTAGCTAATCTAACAACAGTTCTTCTAAAAATCATTGACCGAGGCTATCGCTGCTGTTATTTCAGGTGCATTCGTGTACTTTTCAATGTCAGCTAAAAAAAACTCGGAATTGAAAGTAGAAATCTTTACCCGTTTAAATCGGCTTGAGACTTCTGTGGCTCGTTTAGAAGAGCGTGTTCAACGTTCTAAAAAGCACTAATGGAAGACATTCTTTCTAGTCCGATCTTTTGGGCGGCCTTTGCCCTTGTGTCGGAATTAGTAGGAGCTTCAAAGCTCAGACAAAACGGGATCATAGCCGTTATCTTTGACACTATTAAAAAGATGAAACCAAAGGAGAGTGATACAAGTGTTAAATGAAATGGGGCCTGAATGGGTCAAGGAACAACAGGCAAGAGTCGAGACAATGGA
>MDTB01078713.1_pt1 | contig 11682 bp, 12 predicted proteins | sample 811161 | NCBI WGS metagenome assembly MDTB01 (sample SAMN05326650, study PRJNA326480) | marine metagenome | isolation source: seawater | place: Mediterranean Sea | collected 2009
CTTATTTCTTTTTTGTTTTTCACATTAATGTCAATATACTTTTCAGGCCAATCTTTTTTTAAGTGAGATTTAGGTATTAATCTAGTAACACCGTTCCGGCTATTTGCATTATCAAAAAAAATCATCGCTACTATACCAGCAAATTTTTCAGAGTTTTTCTTTCTAGGCTTCCAATCCATGTGAATCCTTTGGTCTCCACTCCCTTTTTTTGGCTCTCTAAAATTTAAACCACAAACCTTTATCTCATCTTTTATAACCTCTTTAGCGCACATGATAATTTCTGGGATCGTAATTAAATTTGAGAAAATAATATTTTTTTCAATTAAATTTCCAAGTCTTTTAGCGCCAGGTTCAAAAGATTTTCCTTTTCTGTAAAAATTTTTTTTACCCTCCCATCCTCCTTTTTTTCCGTCTCTTTTTACAAATCTATCAATTTCAGTCCTAAACAACCTTAAATTATTGAGTAAATATCTATTTCTTCTTATTATAAAGTACCCATTTTTTTTTAAAAAATGTAATTCTTTTTTTTTCAAAACTTTTGAATTAAGATTTAACTTTTTTATAAGTTCTTCTGTAGAATTAATATTTTGATTGTAACTTTTATTTTGCATTAAACTTGAACCTTATATTTTTTCAAAATTTCAATACCTTTATTAAAACTGCTAAAATCAACTATATCATCAGTTTCTAAAGAAATGTTAAATCCATCCTCAAGCCCTGACATTAGAGTCATGTGCCCTATCGAGTCCCATTCGGGAATTTCATTATATTTTAATTTCTCGTTAAATTTTGAGTCATCAATTGACAGTGATTTAATAAATATCTCTTTGTATTTTTCTTTGTTGCTCATTTTTAATTAAAATTTTTGAGAATATCTTCTACAATTTTTTCTGGTTCTAATCTATGTTTTTCTTTTAAAAAATTATAAGTGCCACCTTTGCTATAATCGTCTTTAACTCCTAAAAATAATTGTTTTGGTGAATTTTTTAAAGTAGAGTTATACTCTGCAATAGCGCTTCCTAGACCTCCAAAAATATTGTGCTCTTCTACAGATACAATTAATTTAAATTTTTGTACTTCATCTAAGATTTTTTTATCTATTGGTTTGATGGTGTGCATGTTAACAACTTTTGTGGAAATATTTTTTTTCTTTAAAATGTTCGCTGCAATTAAACAGTTGTTAGTTATTGCTCCAGCGCAAAAAATAACAATATCAATACCATCTAGTAAAGTTACTGACTTTCCAATCTTGAAATTATAATCTTTATCGTAAATTATCGGGTTGTTAGAAGATCCAGTGAGTCTTAAGTAAGTTGATTTTTCTGATTTTACTGCTGCTTCTAAAGCCTTTACTGTTTCTAAAGAATCTGCCGGTGATATAATATTGAGATTTGGTATAGACCTTAAAACACCAATATCCTCAACACAACAGTGTGTAAATCCTAAAGTGCCTAAAGCAAGACCGCTACCAATACCAACCATACAAATTTTTTGTTTCATGTAACCAAGATTAACTTTAATCTGTTCACAGCATCTTAGTGTTTGAAAAGGTGCAAAAGTGGTTGTTATAACATTATATCCTTCGCTTGCCAAACCTGCTGCTACTCCAATTAAGTTTTGCTCTGCAATTCCTAAATCATAATATTTATCAGGGAGTGTTTTTCTAAAACGATCAAGACCAGCCGAAGTTGAGACGTCGCATGTACAAACGATTAAATTTTCTATTTTTTTTGCGATTTCCAAAGCTGCAATTCCAAAAGTAGCTCGTGCACCAATAGTAGACCATATTTTTATATTTCTATCGTCAACAATCATTAGTTTAATTCAAGTTCCTCTAGTGCTTTGTCATAAAGCTTTTTAGTTAGAATAGAGTGATGCCAATCATTATTATTTTCTGAAAAAGAGAAACCTTTTCCTTTAATAGTATTTGCTATTATAGCTTTTGGTTTTAACTCAGATTTTTCTTTCAATTCAAAGTATTTAATTAATTCTTCAATATTATGACCATCTAAGTCAATTGTTTCCCAACCAAAACTTTGCCATTTACTTTTTAAATCACCTGTGTTCATTATTTGACTATTTGTTCCAGTTTGTTGAAACTTATTATTGTCTATAATTACAAAAAGATTATTAAGTTTAAAGTGTGAAGCAGCCATAGCAGCTTCCCAAACTGAACCTTCGTTACATTCACCATCACCAATAATTACAAAAACTCGATTACTTTTTTTTCTTTTTTTAATTGATAATGCTACTCCAATTCCTAAAGATAGACCCATTCCCAAAGAACCATTAGAGAAATCAATTCCAATTTCTCTGTTAATAACTGGATGACCTAAAAGATTGCTATTATCTTTTTCAAAGGTCTGTAAATCTTCTTTTGAAATATAACCAATTTCGCAAAGTGCAGCATAGTAAGCCAAACACGCATGACCCTTACTAAGTATAAATCTGTCTCTATCTGGCCATTGAGGGTTGTCATTATATTTCATTACGTGGCTAAATAAGGTAGAAACAATTTCAACAATAGATAGTGCTCCGCCTAGATGAGCACTACTGGCTCCAGCAGAAAACGCCATTTCCATAATATTTTTTCTAACGGACTTTGAGAATTTTTGAATTTTACTAATATTTGACTTATCCATTTACATTCCTCCAGTAACAAACAATGTTTCACCGCTAATGTGGTTTGATTCATCTGAAGCTAAAAAAAGAGCTATCTTTGCAATATCTTCTGTTTCAGCTGCTCTTTTAAGAGGCGTGTTTTTTAAAGCTTCGTCTAATACTTTCTGAGGTGTATTTTTCATCATATCAGTTTTCACTAACCCTGGAGCTATCGCATTAACACTAATATTAAAGTTTCCAAGTTCTTTAGACAGAACTTCTGTAAATGAAATTAAGGCAGATTTACTCGGAGCATAAGCAGATCTTCCGGCATCAGATAACTTAGCTGCATTTGATGAGATATTGATTATTTTTGAATTATTATTTTTAGATATAATTTTTAGTAATTTTTGAGTCAAATTGATTACTGAAAAGAAATTAATTTCGAATACAGATCTAAATACCTTTAGTGGTGTCATTTGAAAAAGTGACATTTGGTTTATACCCGCATTATTTACAAGTATATTAATTTGATTTGTAATTTCTTTGATCTTTAAAAAACCATCTTCAATATCTTTCTCATTTTCTAAATCAAAGGCTACAATATTAATTTTATTTGAATATTTTTTAGAAATCTGGGATACATGCTTTGAAAAATTATCGTTTTTTTTTCTAACACAAGCAACTATGTTAGCTCCATTCTTGGAAAAAATTTCTAAGATTGATAATCCAATGCCGCGGTTACAGCCCGTAATAACTGCTGTTTTATCTTTTAAAAGCATTTTTAGACGTAGTCTTCTTCTGAGAAAATATCTTTAGCTAAAGCAGGTTTAAAAATGGTTTGTCCACTTTTTGTCATAAATCTTTTAATAAAATCTTTATCTTCCCCTGCAAGGCATAAATCACTATGATTTCTAAAATATTTGATGCTAAAACCATGATCTATAATTTCTTTAAGAGATTGTTCATAAATATTTCCAATTTTTATATGAACATAAGGACATACCAAAACGTCACCGATAGGAGTTACATAAACTCTATTTACTGTTGTACAACCTAAAATTTTCTCGTGATTTTTATCAAAAGGGTTCCAAATATTTCTCACTAAGTTCTTATATTCTTTTCTGATCTTTCTAAGGTACTCTCTATCTTTGTCGTCACAAATAATACTTTCAGCATTTTGCCACATACCCGAAGGGACTGCTACATTTAGTAAAGTTTTATATTTATTATCTTTTGAATAATCCAAAAGTTGTTTGAAATGTTCAGTGTTCGCGTTGTAATGACCTACAGTTATATTTAAATACGGATCCATCCCTGCATCTTGAACATGCTTAAGACCCTCTATCGCTCTTTTCCAAGACTCTTTCCTACCCCTTATCTCATCATGAATTTTTTCATCCATGCTATCTACACTTACAGACACCCTGCTTACTTTATAATCTGCTAATTTTTTTGCCATCGATTTGTCTAGATAATAACCATTAGTTGTAAGGTACATATAAAACCTCTCGGGTCTAATTGCCTCTAACACTTCAAATAGCTTTTTCGGCTGAAGTAATAATTCTCCACCCTGTAAATCAAACTCGAAATAACCGAGTTCATCTGCCTCGTCAGCAAGTTTCTTAATTGCCTTAATGTCCAAATATTCTTTTACGTGGTCACCTTTTGGTGAATTAGTAAAACAATATTTGCATCTTAAATTACATGCATTATTAAAGTTTAAATCAATTCCCCTTGTTTTAGTTCCAACTTTTCCGTTATTTTTATTTACGTATTCGTAAAAATCTTTAAGTTTTTTTACTAATCTGGGCTTATTTAATAAAGATGAAGCTATCGGCATAATCTATTTGTCTAAGTTATATTTTTTAATTTCTTCAGGCAATATCAAGTTAAACTCAGCTTTGCAAGCAAGTTGATTGTCTACTTTTCCAGATCCCTCGCAATTTGCTACACCTCTTTTAAAACTTAGAATTTTTGTATCTAGCTCAAGCCTCTTACCAGGAAGAATTTTTTTGGCAAATTTCAAATTATTTGCTGAAACTAGATAGACAACTTTACCTTTATTACCTGGCAAAACTAATATTGATAGTGCACACATTTGTACTAAAGACTCAATTTGAAGCATTCCAGGAACATTAGGGTCATTCTTCCAATGCACCTTGAAAAACCACTCATCTTCTTTAAAATCCTTAAATCCCTTAGAACTCTTTCCTGGTATAACTTCTGTTGCACGATCTATCATTAAATACGGATCTCTATTTTGCTGATACTCTAAAATATCTTTTTTATCTAAGGTTAAAATTTCCATTATCTTACCTCAATAGTTCTAGTTAATGAACTTATTATGTTATACCCATCCCAGTTTAAAGAAATATCTAGTGATTGGCCAACTGGCACAATCCTATCCACACCTTTAACCTTATTCTTAAATAAAAGTTTTTTCAGTTCTTCTTTGTTTACACCATAATAAGTTAAAGTTTGGTATTTGTTGTTAATTATATTTTTAATATTATTTAAATTCTTTGAATAAAACTCAAAAAATAATCCCCATTTTCCTCTCATTAAATGATTATCAGTTTTAAGATTTTTAATTTCTATTTTGTGTATTAAATTTTCAAAATTTTGAATAGATTTTATATTATCCTGTTCAATAATATATTTACAAGTATTGGTAAACTTTTCTATAGATGAAAAAAGTTGTAGATTATATTTCAACTTTGCAAATTTATATAATTTTTGCCAAAATTTTTTCTCTAATTCTTTGCTTTTTTTTCCAATCCAAACTATTAGATGTGGTGATGAACATGCATTTTGATCTACGGCAAAAGTATCATTGTAAAACTTTTGAATCAGGTTATTTATCTCAAAGTTACTCATTTGAATAACTTTATTTGAGCTCATAATACAAAATGAATATCGATCTGCAAAAGAGAGTTCTACGGCTCTTTCCTGAATTTTATGATTTCGAACTGAATTAATTGTTTTATCCCCTCCCCATATAACTCTGGCGTTACACAAATAAGATAATTCAGAAGTAAATTTTTCATTGTCTTGATACCTTAAGATAGTAATCTTACCTTTTAAAAAAGTAAATTTTAATAGTAAATCTCTTAAAATTTTACATATTATATCTATCTGTTTAAATTTTTTAGTTGGAACTTTTATTATGTTCGAATTTCCTGACAACAATCCAAATATCAGCGAGTAAGCAAAATTAGTTGGAATATTTGATGGGGTTATATGAAATGCTAGGCCTAATCCAATTTTAAAACTTAAGTCTTTTTCGGCATTTTTGAACTTTTGAATATTTCTTTTTCTACACCAAAATGATAAAGATTTTAAATCAGGATATTCTTTTATCTCTTTATGTTTTGATAATTTGAGGGAGAAAGAATTCAAAAATTTACATACTTCTTTTGAAAATGGTTCAAAAGGTTCTTGATTAAATTTTTCATTTCCTACTAAATATGAAATTTTTTTCATCATGTATCGCTACATCCTCTAACTTCAGATTGCTCAACTCTCCCATGTACAAGAAATTTTTTTTTTCCCTTACAATCATTACAACTATTATCAATAATTTCTCCTAGATCCTCAGTTAATATACTGTGACCTGGATAGCTGGTGGGAAGTAATGAAATTAATTGAAGATACCCTATTTTTTTTTTTGGAAGTATATTAAAATTTTTATCTCTTATAATTATTTCTGAATATTTACTGGGACTAAAACATCCACAAGACTTACATTCAAAAAAAATTGATCCTGTTTGCTCTATAAGACCATAATAATTATAAATATGTTCAATTTTTAACTTTTTCTTCAATCTATCTTTAAATTTGGTGTTTGAAATTTTTATCGATGCCATTTTTTTCCATCCACCTCCATGAATTAATATGCCTTTAGATAAATTTAAATCTTTTTTACCCTTATCGAGTTGATTAATTAGATATTGATAAACATAACTTGTAAAGCCAAAGATTAAAAAGTTTTCGTTGCCATAATTTTTTAAAAAATTATTTAATGTTTCATAGTCGATTTGTTTATTTTTAATTAAATAATTATGATTCCTTCCAAAAAGAGAGAATCCAATTATTGCAGCTGTTTTGGCATCAAATTTATTTTTATTATCTATATTAATTTTTTCATCTATAATTAGCATAGGAATTCTTTTTTTTCCTAAAATTTTTGAGACAATTTCATTTAAAACTTTTGTTTGTCTTTCGGCATTTTCTTTATCTAAAAATATTTTTGATGGAGTATTAGAACTTGTGCCTGAAGAATTAAGAGTTTTAAAAATCTTTTTTTTTGAAATACTTCTAAGATCTACTTCTTTAAATAATCTAGCAGGTAGAAATGGTATGTTTTCTAATTTATCTATTTTATTCTTTTTGAAAAAAAGATTAGTAATTTTCTTAAACTCAACAGAATTCTTATAATGAAATTTATTGAGTTTGATTATTTGATCTAAAAAAAATGTTCTTTTATCCATATTCTTTTAATGTTTTGATTTTTTTTCTTCTTATTAAAATAAAATTTCTGTTAAGTTTTAAAAATTCGCTTGAAAATTTTTTAATTTTTTCATCATTAATCGATGAACTGGTATTAATTTCTAAAAATGGTTTTTTATAATTACATTTAACAAAAAATTTTTTTGCCTTTAAAAAATTCTCTAAGTCAGTAAGATTACACCTCTTACCGAAAATTTTAACTAGTTTGTCTTTTCTTCCTAGAATATATAAATTTTTAAATTTATCATACTTACCTAGATCGCCGGTATTTAATTTTCCTTTATTTTTATCTCCTTTTTTCAAGTCTTTAAATGAATTAGAATAGCCTAAAAAAACATTCTTGCCATAAAAATAAATTTCACCAGTCTTACCTTCTTTATTAATTATTCTTCCACTTTTGTCTTTAAGCGCTAAACGACACCCATTTAAAGGTTTCCCTACACTTCCAAAACTTTTGAAAAAATTCTTCCATTCTAAATAACTAATCCTAGGCGCTGCTTCTGTTTGACCGTACATAACATAAAATTTAATTTTTTTTTTCTTACAGATTTCTCCAAAATATTTTAATGTTTCTGAATTTAGTTTCCCGCCTGCTTGTGTCATATATTTTAAATTTTCTTCTATTCTTTTATTGAAATTTAACTTTTGTAAAAATTCATAAAATTCTGGGACCCCTCCAAATGAATTAATTTTTTCTAGTTTTAAAATATCCCAAAACTTTTTTTCAAAAATCGTATTTTTGGTGATGACTGTTTGAGCTCCAGTTGCCAAATGGCTGTTAAGTATTGAAAGTCCATAAGAATATCCAAGTGGCATAGTTGTTATTGATTTGTGATTGCTTTTAATTTTGAGATATTTAATTATATTTTTAGTATTTGTTTCAATATTTTGAGATGAAAGCCTAACAAATTTAGGGTTTTGAGTTGTGCCAGAAGTACTTAAAAGTAAGAAATTTTTAAAGTTAAGTTTAGCATGTTTACTAAAATGTGTTTTTAAAATTAGATAATCATGAGCTTTGTGTATTGTCTTAAACTCTTTAAAAAGTTTTTTAAACTTTAAAGGCAAAAAGATATAATTTGGTCTATATAGAGAAACAATCTTCCTAAAAAAATCGTTATTAAATGACTCATCAATTAAAATTGAAATATTTTTTTTTTTACTTAAAAAACCAACGTACCCTTTAATGAAATTAATGTTATTATCAGCAATTAATAACGATACTGAATTTTCATCTATTATTTTGTCAAAATTTTTTAGGTTTTTAACAATTTCATCATAACTCACCTTTTTTTTATCATTAATTAAAGCGGTCCTTTTTTTATACTTTGATAATCTTTTAAAAAATTTGATCATTTAGTGTAAGAAATTAAGCTATCTTTGTTTTTAATTTGATTACAGAATAATTTGAAAGAATCGCCAATATTTAGTACAGAAAAATTAATTTTTTTAAAGGATAAATTATTTAAAAGTTTTTTTTCCTTAAATATTTTATCAGATTTTTTCTTAATTACTGTTGACGTAACGTAGTTCTTTCTTACGTACATTTTAACTTTCACTTTTTTTTTCTTTTTAAACTTGTTTATATAAATACCAGAAAAAGTTTTTGAATATCTATAATTCACTTTGTGAAGTTGTTCGGCTATGTGAACAAAGGTATTTGCTTCTTTATGATCTATATCTATAAATAAATTTTTTCCTTTATTTTTAATTAAATAGCCAAAAGGTGATTTCATACTAAAACAATCGTCGTGATTCATGCTTGCAATTCTTTTTTTATTTTTCCCATAAATTGAGAAGGAAAAAATGGGGTTTCTGCTTCTTATAAAATCTTTATCAAGTAAACTATAATTGCTGAGAGAGCCACAAACAGACTTTGTCTTCGAATAATCAAATTGCTTATATTTACAAAAATCCCAACTATAAGTGGGAAATATTAATGTTCCTTTTTTTGTAACTTTCTTTTTTAAAATATCTATTAAGTCCGCAACATTTAATTTATTTTTTTTCTTAATTATTATCTTAAGAATATTAGAGTTTACTAATACAGTATCTCCTTTTTTTATATTTAATTTTGTTAATACATTATTGAAATCTCGTTTACTTAATCCCATAAAATTTAATGAATTTATTTTTTTTGTAAAATATAGTCAGGCTGATAATTTTTTTTTAGAATTATCTCTATAAATTTTTTTTTATTCTTTTTAAAAAAATCTTTAGCAGCCTTACCTTCGCCGCCCTTACCTAGTATTGCCTCATCAAATACTATAAAACCTTTTTTTGAAAGTTTTGATACTAACTTATCCAATATCTCCTGAGTAGTGTGATAGGTATCACAATCAATGTAGATTAAGGCAAGTTTTGGAATTTTTCTTAAATTTTTTTTTAGGTTCATAATATCGTCTTTAATAATTTTGATATTTGATAAGTTAAAAAATTTAACAAAGTGATTTAATAATTTTTCATCACCTTTAAAAATATTTCCATCATCTGCTTTTGGCATACCTTTAAAATTGTCGTAGCCTATTACTTTTTTATTAATCTTTAAAAAATCTAAAATTTTTTTTATCGCGATGAGATTGTTTCCATTCCAAACACCAAGCTCTATAACATCACCCTTAACATTTTTAATTTTCTTTAAAATTTCAAATACTTTAAGTAATTTATAGAGTGATTTGTCTCCAATAAATAAGCCTGTATTTTTAATTATAAAGTTTTTTGAAAATTTTAAATTTTTGTCTTTAAATATTTTTAAATACTCTTTGCTATTTAACTTATTACTATAAAAATTTTTCATTTAATTTAATTAAGAATTCAAAAAATAAAGAAGTTTCATCTTTAAAGATTTTTTTAATATGTAAAATGACTTAGATGGGTTGAGCCTTTTTAATTCTATTATATCCAGAATATTTTTTTTACCATCAGAGTACCCTAGAATTGTTAAAAGTATGTTCAATTCTTCTCTACTCCCCATTGAATTATCGCTAGATTTATTTCTTGTTTTGTCCGAATTCGTAGTTGGATAAAGATTTCTTTTCCCTAACATTAGTTCTCCATAAGGCATGAACCTCTTTATTGGTAAAGTAAGATCCAAATTTTTATAAACACCCTCAATAATATTAATCGAATCCTCGATTTTTTTAATGTTCATGTATTTTTTATTATCACCTGAATTATGGTAACCTGCATAATCCATATAACCGTCTCTGATAATGTTACCTACAGGTAAATCAAAACCAGGTGAATTGTACTGTCTTTCGTCTGAGCCCTCTGAAGGATCATATTCACGTAGTTTTATTTTTTTTTCTTTAAATAATTTTAAAAGTCTATCTAAATTTGAATTCTCATTTTTAGATAGCTTATATGATAAGTAATTTTTTTTTCCTCCCAAACAGGTTAAAACTAAGCCAGAATTTAAATTTTTCTTTAAGTACCTCCCATGTGATTTTAAAAAACATAGTGATCCAATTGTTTCAGGATTTATTAAAAACTTATAGGTAAAATTTTTTTCTTTCCAATCTTGAATTCTATTATATAAACCAATCATGACTAGTGGTCCGCTAAGCTCATTATTTGCTAAACTTGGATGACATAAATAAGTCGAGATCAAATTTGTTTTTTTCGATTTACCTTTTATTTCAGATAAACCGTTTACTAAATACCCTGATTTGAATTTTGTTTTGATAACACAATCGTAAAAACCTTTTTTCAGTCTTTTCTTAAAGTTATCAGAGGAACAAAAACCAATATTCTTTTTATAATAACTTGTAATATATGGAATATATTTTGGCTTATTTGGAATAGTGTGCAAAATTTTTTTTAAATTTTTTAAATTCAATTTCTTATTTATTGAATAAGAATAATTAATTATATGTAAATTTGAATTTTTATAATCTAGTATTCTTTTTTTTTTAAATTTAATGTAAGCATCTTTTACTACCCACTCGTTTGGAACTTTCCAATCAAAAATTTGACTTCCTGATTTATATTTAAGTTTTTTAATATTTATATATCTATTTAAAATTTTTAAACTTTTATCATAACCTTCACCTAGAAGACTTCTATTAATTGGAAACAATTCGTCGAATATTTTAGAAAGATCAATTTTCATTTATTTAATTTTAAACAATGCTCCGCACTTTACAAAAGTACATTTGTATTAATTTTAGTTTCATGGTCTTATATTTATTGTGAGTTTAAAAGATAGCTTCTTTTCTTAAAAGATACTTTCAGATTTCCCATCAATAAATCTATTTTTTCTTTTTGAACTTTAATTACTTGAGCTAAATAATTTGCAAAAGGCCCAGATAAAAATTTATAATTTTGTTTTTCCAAAACTCTAAAAAAGGAATAACTAATTACTCCGTCACTTATTTCATGATATTTACATTTATTTATGAATTCAATAATTTCTTTTTGGGATATTTCTTTTCCAATTAAAATTGATTTCAACCCTTTACAAAATTTAATCAAGTAGATGAATCGCTTTTCTTTAAATTTTTTACTAAAACAAAAAATATAGTCACCAAGTAAAAGAAGTTCTCTTTTCGATTGAATTTTTTTATTTAAAAA
>MDTB01054139.1_pt1 | contig 11681 bp, 10 predicted proteins | sample 811161 | NCBI WGS metagenome assembly MDTB01 (sample SAMN05326650, study PRJNA326480) | marine metagenome | isolation source: seawater | place: Mediterranean Sea | collected 2009
TATGTAAATGGCTTAAATGGTTATCAAGATTATGTTTTTTTGACAGCATTAAGTTATTTTTCTGAATTATTTGAAGCTTTTGTTGATCACTAAAAAGTTTTTTAATTAGACTAAAAATCTGACTCGAATCTTTTATTTTAATTGTCCCACCTTGCTTTTCAGAAATTATCTTTTCTAAATAATTATGCTTGGTTGTAATAATTGCATTCCCTGTAGCCATCGCCTCAAGAATTGAAATTGGATAGGCTTCTGTTGGATAGTAAGTTGGTAAAATAAAAATTGATGAGGACTTTAATAAATCAACTTTTTTTGTTCCAGATATTGGCCCGTGATAAAATATTCTTTCTGGAAAATCTTTTTTTAAACCTTCAAACAAATCAAGGAATTTTTTTTTAATTTGTTTTTTAGTCAGGTAAATATCACTTATGAAATCACCGGCAATATCTATTCTTATTGAGTTATCATCTTTAATTAATTGTTTTGCAGCTGTCAAAAAATCAATTATTCCTTTACTGGCCATAATATTGGAAAGAAAAAGTATTCTTTTTTCTTTAGGAAAAGTAATTGCTAAACTTTCAAATTCTTTACTTACAGCATTTGGAACAACTTCAAGTTTCATTTTTGGGAATGCTTTAAATTGATCTTTCATTTCCTCTAGTAGAACTATTGAAGTATCAACTTTTTTATATGCCCACTTAATAATACTTCTTAAAAAACCTGCATTTTTAAAAAATTCCTTAAAATCTGCACCGTGTAAATGATTAATTAATTTTATCCTTTTCAAAATTACAATAGACACAAATGGAAGTTGTCTTAAAAATCCCAATTTGGAACGTGATCCTAAAAAATAAATTGAATCAATTTTATTGAAAAGAATATATATTGGTAAAAAAAGAAGTGAATCTAAATAATTGAAAAATTTAAAGGAGGTTTTATTGGTGTTATATATTCTAAATCTACTTTTATTAGTAAGATTGGTCAGATAAGAAAAAGAGAGGGATTGACCTGTGATGGGGGGAGGTAAAGATCCTATGAGTAAAGTCATCATTTTACTTTAATACTTCTTAAAATAACCTCTTTCTGATAAGTTGGATTATAGTATTTGTCTACCACCTGTCTAATTTTTTTTTTATCTATTAATTTTTTTTTATCAAACCAATTTATTATGCCCTCTACAATACTTTGAACATCATTTTCATGAAAAAAAAATCCATTTTCTCCTTCTATAATTGACTCAACCTCGGGCATTTGTTTAGATACATCTGAATGACTACAAACAGGAGTGCCATAACTCAAAGAGTGAATAGCTGTTAAGCCAACATTTCCTGGAGAAACAGTAAGATCAGAATTATAAATTAATCTTGAAAGTTCATCCTCATCATAAGACTTACCATAAAAAATACATTTATTTTCTTTGATTAGATCTTTTGCTAATTCTTCAAGAATTAATTTCTCTTCTCCATCACCAATAATAAGTAAATTAAAATTTGCTCTTTTATTTAGAGTTTTTGCTGCTTCTATTAACTGATCAATTTTTTTTTGTCTTGTTAACCTGCCTATAAAAAGTAATACGGGATAATTATTTTTGAAAATGGAACTCTGTTTCTGTTTTTCTAATTTTTGAAATAGTTTTAGTTGTTGCTCGTAGTTTATAGAGTTGTAAACAACACTAATTTTATTTTGTTTAAATCCATTTTCTATCATTATTTTTTTTGCTCTTTCTTCATAAACCAAATTATGATTTGCAAGTTTCATAAATGTTTTTCTTAATAAAAGTTTTGGTCGGCTTTCATTTCCATAAATACCATGCCCCCAGAATATTACTTTTACTCCCCTTAATCTTAATATAAATGAAGCTATCCATGTACTTATAACCGTCATTTCCCCTAAAAAAATTACAGCTGAAACGCTATCAAAAATTCTAGATAACGTCCCTTTTTGCCAAATTAACCACTTATCTAAAAATATGTTGTCAATTTTTTTGAAGGATTTTTGGTCATTAATACAGTACTCTTTTTCTACAGAAATAGTGGCAATATTATCTATGGTTTTATCAGAAAAGAAAAAAATAAAATTAAGGTTTTCAGTTTTCAGGAGTTTATCCCATATACCCCTCCGATATTTTGGGTAAATATTTGAAAATAAATATATGTTTTTCATCTTATGATTGAGTTAAGTAAAACTCATAAGTAGATCTAATACCATCAATAAGTTTTATTTCGGGTGTCCATCCGAGTATATTTAGAATCGAAGAATCTAATTTTTTCCTTGGTGTACCATTAGGCTTTGTTCTGTCCCAAATAATTTCTCCCTTATGGCCTACTATCTCTTGAATTAGAAGTGCTAATTCCTTAATACTTATCTCTTCTCCGGATCCTACGTTATATAAACTTTCATCCAAGTTATTTTCTATCGAGAAAAAAACTGCCTCTGCTAAGTCATCTACATGTAAGAACTCTCGAAAAGGAAATCCAGACCCCCATAATATCACTGGTGCATGATTTTTTTCCTTAGCCTCATGAAATTTTCTGAGCATAGCTGGTAGCACATGGGAGGTTTCTAGATCATAATTATCCCCTGGGCCATACAAGTTGGTAGGCATAAGGGCTACGTAATCTTTTTTATATTGAATCCTAATTGATTCAATAAGTTTTACCCCAGAGATCTTTGCGATGGCATACCACTGATTGGTAGGCTCGAGTGCACCGTTAAGTAAGTATTCTTCTTTTAAGGGTTGTGGTGCCATTTTAGGGTAGATGCAAGAGCTCCCAAGAAAAATGAATTTTTTAACGTCGTTTTTTAATGAGCTACTTATGAGGTTATTTTGGATAAGCATATTATCCATCAAAAATTCGTATGGGTACTGATTATTCGCCCATATGCCTCCCACCTTAGCCGCTGCATCAATAACAACTTGAGGTTTTTCTTCTTTAAAAAATTGTGTTGTGGCTTGTTGGTCTTTTAAGTTTAACTCCTTTGAGGATTTGCCAATTAGATTTTTATATCCTTTTTTTTCTAAAAGTCGCCAACAAGCTGAACCCACCATGCCTTTATGTCCAGCCAAATAAATCTTGGTGTCTTTTGCAATCTTAGTCATAAGATTTTTTAATGGAGTGTTTGCTTTGAGCGATCTTTAAATCGCTTTTGACCATTAACTTAACCAAGGTTTCAAAAGAGGTTTCTTCAGGATCCCAGCCCAATACGGTTTTGGCTTTTGTAGGATCACCTAAAAGGGCTTCTACTTCTGCAGGACGATAATATTTGGGGTCAATTTTTATATACACCTTGCCTGTTTTTTGGCATATGCCTTTTTCGTCTTGTCCTTTTCCTTCCCAACCTAATTCAATCCCTGCTTGAGCAAAAGCCAATTCACAAAATCTTCTTACGGTGTGTTGCTTACCAGTGGCAATCACAAAATCTTCGGGCGTATTGTGCTGTAACATAAGCCACATACACTTGACATAATCTTTGGCATAACCCCAGTCTCTTTTTGCATCGAGATTGCCTAAATAAAGTACGTTCTGGGATCCTGTGGCGATGCGTGCTGCGGCAAGGGTAATTTTTCTTGAGACAAAGGTCTCGCCTCTTCGCTCGGATTCATGATTGAAAAGAATTCCGTTTACTGCAAAAATTCCATACGACTCCCGATAGTTTTTGGTAATCCAATAGGCATATAATTTTGCAACTCCATAAGGAGATCTCGGATAGAAGGGTGTTGTTTCTTTTTGAGGTATCTCGCTAACTTTTCCAAAAAGTTCGGAGGTGGATGCTTGGTAAATTTTGGTAGTTTTTTCTAAGCCACAAATGCGTACTGCTTCCAAAATTCTGAGGGTTCCAATACCGTCAGTTTCTGCTGTATATTCAGGTAAGTCAAATGACACTTTAACATGCGACTGAGCGGCGAGATTATAGACCTCATCAGGTTTTATCTTTTGGAAGAGTCGAATCAAGTTAGTGGCGTCGGTCATGTCACCATAATGCAGTTTGATTTTTCGCTTAGATTGTAAATCTTGAATTAGCTCATCAATATATAAGTGTTCAATACGCTCGGTATTAAACGAAGAGCTTCTTCGAATGATACCATGCACCTCGTAGCCTTTTTCGATTAAAAATTCAGCTAAATATGAACCATCTTGACCTGTAATTCCGGTTACTAAGGCTATTTTCATCTTTACGAATTAATTATTTGATAAATAAGCTTTGAAATTGCTTTTTTCTAGAATATCTTGATAATAAATTATCAGTAAACATATAATTTGTGAATGTGTATCGGATTCCTTTTTCAATATTTTTGCCCCTATGGAGATACGTGGAATTAAATAAAACTAAAGTCCCTTTTGAGCCAGTAACTTGAGTCGGTTTTGTTTCTGACTTGATTAAATAATTCTCAACAGTCATATCATCATATCTTGGGGGGTGTTTTTTTAGTTTTCCTAGTAAAATAAAGATTTTTGTTTTCAAAGAAACTTTTCCAAGATTTTCTCTTCTTTCGAGATCAAATTGGTCAGAATTTTTTAAAAATAAAAAAGGTCCATTAGAAGAATCAACATCATTTAAATATACCATTGCTTTGAACTGTTCCAAATCAGAGTCTCTATGCCATCCTCCTCCACTATTCTTTATTTCGCTAGTGTTGTGGGTTAGTTTTCCTCCTAAAATAAAATAACTTTTTATCTTCTTTTTACTAACACTATTCAAAACAGAATTAATAAATTCATTTTGTTGAAATTGTCTTGCTGTATTTGATTTATTTTCAATTTTGAATAATCTTTGATCTCCTGAAGTATCTTCATCTTTTACTGAATAAACCTTGTCCTTTTCACTTTCAATTAGTTCATCAATTTCACAAATCGCTTTGGCACAATATTCTTCCCCAAAAAAATTATCAATTATTGATATTCCTGATGTTGAGAGTTCATGTATGATTTTTTTTTTTGATTTCATATTACATATTCTTTAATATAATTTAACGCATAATCATATTCGTTATTCAATTTTGAAGAAATTTTATAGTATTTTCTTAAGTCGATCATAAAAAGACTATCTGAAATTTGAGGAAAATGTTTTTTTAAAGAAAAATAGGCTGTAGAATAAATACCAATTGTTTTACTTGGAAAGTAATCTAGTGAATTATAGTAGTCTTCAATTCCATATTGAGATTTTATAACTTTAATGGCACTTATATCTCCAAACTTTTCTATGTCCTCCCTAGGGTGACATATGTAGATTAATTTTTTTTCTTTTTCTAATATTTTTTTTAATAATGATATGTAATTTTTTTTTGAAATAAGATTTGTTTCAACATAACATGATCCTATAAAAATACAGATTGAATTATTTAGTGGTTTTTTTAACCTACAATTAAAAATTTCATATTCATATTTTATAAAGTTAATTGATTTTGTGGGCTTTAAATCAAATATGGTATAAAAGTCTATTGGAAAATTTTTTTTATAAAAATTCAGAGCGGTCTTGGAATTCTTTATTTCTAAAATTTCACCATCATCAACAAAAATTAATTTCTTAAATTTTAAAAAAATTGCGCAAAACTTCATTAATCTATTTTGTGAATGTCCAATTATCAGCGTGTCAATTTTACAGTTAATTCTTAATAATAATATTTTGAAAAATAAATCAATATATTGAAATAAAAATCTCATGTGAATTTTCCCTACAAGATTCAATTTTCTATCCTTAATTATTGACTGCATTTGCATTTCATGATTACTGGTCAAAATAAATAACATAAAACTCATGTTAGCATTAAGATATTTATTTGAAACTTCAAATGCATTTCTTAATTGAAATTGGGTCGAAACAAGAGATAAATTAATTATCCGTCTCAATTTTTTGTATATTTATTACTAATCTATAATGATTTTGAATTATACTCAACCCGTTAGTAATGAATCTATTATCATTAGAGTCTTTAGTTGTCCAACTTCTTACTATATCTGGTTTTTTATCTAAATCAATATTAATTTTGAACTTGTCAAAACTAAAAGATTTTACCTTTTTGTTTTTAGATAAAAAATTTGATATGCTGTCAATACTGAACATATTCCACCCAGACTCAAAATAGCTTGATTTAGAGCCAGATTTCTTGTATTTAATAAAAACATCTATTGGGAAAGGATTGAATAATCCTGTAATAATGACTTTTCCATTATCTTTAGTCCATTCAATGAGATTATCAAATAAATTTTCATATTCATCAAAAATTGAATGAACTCCAGTTAAAAATACAACATCAAACTGATTCTTGTTGTACATTTTTTTATCTTGAATATCTCCTTGTTTATATTTAACATTTGGAACAAATTCTTTTGCCTTTTTAATTAGTTGGTGGAGTATGTCAATACCATGAAGATTAAAATTTGATTTGGTATCTAAATAATATAAGAATTCACCGTTAGCGCACCCAGCATCACAAATATCTAAATTTTGATTTAGTTCCTTAGAAGAAAATTCTTCTATAATAAATTTAAACATTTCTTCTGAATCTAATTTCCAAAACGCTTTATCGTTTGATACTATAAAGTTCTTCATCTTAAATGACGTGCTTCCTTAATTTCCACTCTTTATCTTTCTTAATCCATACATTAGGGCAACCACGGCCTATCTCCATATCTCCTATTATGAAACTCATAATAAATATTTTTATCTTACTATTTTGATATTTTAAATGATAGTTGACCCCTGTCTTTAAAGAAATTTAAAGTTGATTTTAGTTAAGCATCCAATTGATCCCAATAGCAGGGTAACTAAAAGCTAGGCCTTGATGAATAAATAATTGTTTTTTATTTTCCTCATTTAATTCTAATACAGAATACTTTCCAAAATTTGGTGAATATTTTCTAACATCCAATGTCACATCCAAAACACTTCCCTGAATTACTCGAACTAATTTTACTTATTAATTATATTTTTCTTAGATTTTAACACTTAAATTTAGTATAATTTATATTTCAACGTCCACTTATCATTGACTTTATGCCATATTTTTTTATTTCTCCACTTTTCTAAAACTGACCAAAAATCTTTTTCTTTTATCTGATGATATTCTAGAAACTCCTTCAAATATTCTTCTGGAAATTCATACTGAACAGCATTAACTCTTCTAACACCTTCATCTCTACTTATATATCCATTCCAAATTAAATAGCTTGCCTCATCATGTGGCCTCCAGAAGCCAAATTTTAAAAATTGAATCCATTTATGAATTTCACATAATTTTTCATCAATATTATCATAATTAATAATGTTTCCTGATAGTGGTCCTAAATCTCTTCCCCTAAAACCAAAGTTTTTGGACACTGATCTATGTTTGTATCCATCCCACCAATGAAAATATCCCAAATAAATGCTTTTTATATTCTTTTTATTAATTTCCTCAATTTCTGGGTGGTGATAGAAAAACATTTCCTTAGGATTTATAATCCCATCAATTAATTTATAAAAATTTGATTCTCTAAACAGATCGTTATTAATTAAATCTTCTGCAGATCCGTCCGAAATAGATCTAGATTTATTTCCTCCAAATTCAACTGCAATATCTTCTCCCCAAACCACAAGAGGAGTGTTGTAGAATAATGCTGTTCTAGCTATTGCTGCAAAGACTACTCTATGTTCTGCATAATTAGGATTTCCAATTTTAAAAAAGGCTTTTTTACGAATTTTTTGAAGCGTAGAGGGTCTAACAGAAATCTTCATTAAATCAATTCCTAAATCATTAATTGCTGAATTTAAATTCTCTATACCTTCAATTGTTTGTAAATGGGGCACTATAATTACCGCAAGTACCTTTAATTTATATACCTCTTTCATTAAATATAATTGATAAGTACTATCCTTTCCACCACTAACAGGAACTAAACAATCATATCCATTTCCATTTGATCCTCTAATTTTATCACATATTTCGTGTAGGTTTTCAGATCTTTTCTCCCAATCTATACTATGCTTTTTTTCGACTGATCTACAAGCAGAACAAACTCCCTCAGAATCAAAAATAATTCCTGGTTTTGTATTTGGTAAAACACAGTTTTTACAATACTTCACTATAATTAAACTATTGGTTTAATCCATTTTCTTTTTGTTAGACCACCCTTTATGGGCTGATCTTGAATTGCTCCAAAGTTATACTTATCAATATAGCCCCTACCCATTAGTAAATAATTGTTTTCTTTAATTAAAGGTTCTGCAGATTTAGTTAATAAAAATGTGCATTTTTTTTCAGTTAAATTTAATCTTGATAATTCAATATTTTTATCGCCTGTATGATTTTCAATCGAATATTTTAAATTCCATTCACCAGAATCTGATTTAGTCCAAGCTCTTAAATCCCTTTTATTCCAGAAGTAATTCAAGAATTCATTTTTATCCATTTCAATCCAGTCTAAAAATAACTTCATATCAGATGGAAAAACTTTTGAATATTTTTTAACCATCTTAATACCTTCCTCTCTCCTCATTCTTCTTAATCTGATTTCTCTCGACGCATGGTCAGTTACTTTTGAGTATCCTAGTTTTATGAATTTCAAATAATCATGTAATCCTGCAGAATGAAAACAATGAACATCTTCATAATTATTAAAGGTCCTTTGTTGTTTAGCTGTTTCATATCCATAAAGACTAATCATTTTCTCATGTTGAGCTTTTGAATCCCATCTTATGTAATTGCTTAAATAAATTCCTCTTACCCCAACAGCTTCTAATTCATTGTCATAAGGGTAAACAAAAGGCTGAATATCTCTTCTAGTTATCGTGTTTGATTTTAATAAATTTTCTGAAGAAACCCCCATTAATGGGTGCTCTTTTCTACATCTTTCAGTCATTTCAACCTCATCTAAATGTGAAAACATACCGTTTTGGTCTGACCATGGGTGGACTCCCCAAATTATTAACGGTATTTTAAATTTTACAGCTACCTGAACTGGAAAAGTTAAGTTTCCAGCTAAAACTTGCCAATACATACTCCCAAATTCTTTAATAGTCGTCCTTGTAATTTTCTTGATCAAATCTGGAGATAGTGTTGACTGTACAATATCACAATCAAAGACAGTTGCTAGGTTTGCTAAATTTCTAACTCCAATTTTAGTGTTATAATGACTATTGTAATTAACCAATAGGGGATTCATTCCCAAGATGTTTTTTACAGTGTGAACTACAAAATAACTATCTCCTGCTCCACTTACAGGAACTATACAATCAAACCCTCTTTTAGATATACGTTTAGAATTTTCAAAAACAATTTTTTTAAGTTTTTTAAATCTTAAATCCCAATTTAAAGTATCCTTTTCTTCGTGAACTCTACATCCACTGCAAACTCCGAATTCATCAAAAATCAAACCATAAGGATGATTCTCAGGATACAAACAGCGGTTACAATATTTCATAAAAATCTGTATTTCCTTTTTTTAAATTCAATTTGTTCAAGTTGTTTCGAAGTCATCATCATTAATCTTCCATTATCATCAAAATCACAAGAACTGTATTTTGCAATACTATCAAGTCTTATATCTATGTTATCTCTCAATAAAGATGCCTTAGCTAGAATAGTACTATGTTCAATATGATGAAAAATATTTGATGCAGCAACCGCAGATACATTGTTTTTAAAACCCTCCGTGAAATGTGAAAACTTCCCAACACCACCACAGACAATAACAGGGATTTTAACATTTTTGGTTATTTGTTTAATTAATTTTGAATCATATCCTTTTCTTGATCCATCTCTATCAATAGAATTTAAAAAAATTTCACCCGCGCCGAGAGCCTCACATTTCTTAGCCCAAAATTTTGGTGATAAATCAATTACTTTAGATTCTAAATTAGAAAATACCCTGTAATTACCATTATGCTCTTTAGCATCAATCGAGACAATGACAGCTTGACTTCCAAAGTTGTCAGCTAACTCCGTAATTATTTTTTTATTGTTAATAGCTATAGTATTTATACATATTTTGTCTGCTCCTGCCCTAATTAATTTTGTGGCATCCTCAACGTTTTTAATTCCACCTCCTACTGTTAAAGGGACATTACAATATTTGGAAATCATTTCTACAAGTTTAACATCGAAAAGAGTATTATTTCTTGATGCAGAAATGTCTAATAAAATAATTTCATCAATATCCCATCTCGAAATGTGTTCAATTGAAAAACGAGGTCTGCCAATTGGCAAATAACTTTTAAATTCAAAACTTTGAACAATTAAACCATCTTTAATAATTAGACTTGCAACTAGTCGTTTCTTAACCATTATGGGTTTTTTGAATTTCTGATATAAAATTGTCTAATAAAATCATCCCATTGGTTTGACTTTTTTCAGGGTGAAATTGTACTCCAAAAATATTGTCTTTTTGTATTGAAACTGTTATTGGACCACCATAGCTAGTTTTACCAAAAACATATTTTTCATCACATTCATAATAATAAGAGTGGACAAAATAAAAAGAACTTTTGTTTTCAATTTCATTGTAAAGTGGAGATTTAGTTATAATATCAACTGAGTTCCATCCAACATGAGGCAGTAATAGGTTTTTTCCATCAGTATTTATTTTTTTCACTTCTCCATGGATCAAACCTAAACCTTCATGTTTTCCTCTTTCGTTCGAAAAATCAGCCAATAACTGCATCCCTAGACAAATTCCAAGAATTGGTTTTTTTTCTTTTAACACAATTTCTTTTAAGGATTCGAAAAGATTTAATGATTTCAAATTTTCTACTGCTTTGCCAAAAGCCCCAACTCCAGGTAAAATCAAACCATCTGCAATTTTAATTTCTTTAATATCATTTGTAATTAGAACATTGCAATCTAATCTAGATAATGTATTAGCTACCGAGCTAATATTTCCCATTCCATAATCTACAATTGCAATTTTCATTTTCAATTAAATATTATAATTTATATCATTTGTGTCAAATCTTCTTATTTCCAAAATTTTGTGATTTAAAAAATCATGAGTCTCTGGAATACATGTAAAAGCCCCGTCACACCCTTTTTTATTTAAAATTTCTAATGTATTTTGGTCATATCCACCATATGGATAACAAAATAAAAATTGTTTTTTACAGAGTCCCAAACCATTAAAATATTTTAACGATAAATCAATCTCTTTCTCCTGCTCAACTTTGCTAAGAGAATTTAGCCATGAATGACTATATCCATGCGATCCAATCTCCATGCCATTATTATACATTTCGATTAATTCATCTGAATTTAGATATAATTCGTTAGAAAAATCAGAAGTATCATTTGATACATATTTTTTGAAGAGAAGGTCACAAATATTATTTCTTATTTCTTGGGAAACTCCAAGTTGTAGGACTTTCTTAATATAATTAACTTTTGGAGGGTCCCAGCGGTTTGCAAGCATGAATTTTTTTTCTAATTCTAATTTAGATTTTTCAAAATCATCCCCACACCAATCATTTAAATATGTATGTATTTCATTTATGAGTAAGGAATATTTTTGAGTGGAATTTAAAATAAAATGTATTTTATTTACATCTAAAATTGTTCGATTTTTTAAAACTGAAGCAACTGGAAAAAATATTCCTGAAAGTTTTTTTTTTTTTAAAAACTCATAAACTTTAAAATGATCTTTATAACCATCATCAAAAGTTAGAACAACTGAATTTTTTGGTATAGGCTGATTATTTTTTAATAGAGAGGATAA
>MDTB01089527.1_pt1 | contig 11680 bp, 15 predicted proteins | sample 811161 | NCBI WGS metagenome assembly MDTB01 (sample SAMN05326650, study PRJNA326480) | marine metagenome | isolation source: seawater | place: Mediterranean Sea | collected 2009
ATTGAGGACTTATTCCTATTACTGAATTGTAATGTTGATGAAATCACAACTTGAAAAGGAAATTCCAAATCAAAAAAAATATTTAAATAGTCACTCTTACCGATAAACATTTCGTGGTTAATTTTTTGTCTGGGGATTTTTTAATATACTAATCTGATAAACTGATATTATGATATTATCACTTTATCACTTTATCATCATTAAGTGGGTATAGGGTGTCCAGGTTAATTGTAGTAGTTTCAAAATTGTAATCTAATTTGAACATCAAATCATATATGAAATCATACTTAATACCAACCTTCAAATCGTGTCCTAATACTGCTAACCAATCTTTCTTAATCTTATTCAAACGAGTTTCATCCTTCTTATAATATTCCAGAAGATGTTTTTTAATCTTCTTATCAGAACCTAAATATATATTCTTTGGTGTTTTGGTTCTCCTGGAAATAACCACATTATAATATTCAAATCCTTTGGGATTAGTTCTTACTATTGAAACACTAAACTCAAAGTCATCCCTTAAATTATCAATATCAATATTCTTATCAGATAGTTTCTCACCAAGTTCATTAATCTCTTCTTTCAGAATACCAATCTTGTCCTGGTGTCTGGTAATTTCTTTTTCTTTTTTTACCAAAGCACCCAGAACTCCACGATAACTATCTACTCGTTTTTTTTGTTTAGGAGTTAAGTTCCTGTATAACTCATCCTTAATGAATATTCTTCTTCTGGACTTTTTCATGCTCCAAATATAATCATAGTTATATGGTAAAACCAACCACTAAAACCGAATAGACATATAACTACCCGTATATTAAAGGGTATGATAAATGATAAAACAATAGAGGAGAAAAACGATGAAAAGACAAGATAGATGTTTAAGTAAAATAAATAGTAATAGTTATGTGAAGCACCACGATTTAAGTAAGGAAAAGTTTGAAATCAATATTAATGATTTTAGTTATCCAGAGATTGAAACAAAGGTTGAGGAGTTTGTTCTTGAACCATTTAAAGGAACTAAACTAATCGTTACAGGAAGTAGTCACCAGATGATTACGAAGGTTGAGAATGTGGTTAAAACATACAATCCATTTTACGATGTCCTGAACAACGGAATTAGAATTTTTAAAGGTAATGAATTATTGGAGGTAGCGTAAATGAAAATAGATACAAGATGGAATAAACAAATAGAGTGTTGTATTTGTGGTAGTAAAAATTGTGTAGAGAGTAAAGAGTTCTCTAAACATTTTGAGGAGTGTCTGGATTGTGGGCATTATATATGGGAAGTTGATTTACCAGAAGGACATAATGGACTGAATTGGAAAGGTGAAAAAATAACTAAAAAAGATTTAACCAGAGTTGGGTTCAATACTCTTCAAGTAGTGAATGAGGGAAGACAACATTATGAATTACCACTTCTGGAAGATTTGAAACCATCAGCTGGTAGAGAGTTGTGGTATAGAAAAGTAGAGGAGGGAGTTCTGTAATGAAATTAACAAAAAGATATTATCGTCCAAATCAAAAAAGTGACTTTGTTAGAAAAGGAAAATTGATGTGGAGATTGAAAAAGAAAAAACAACAGGACAGAATTAACCTGGAATTAATGGATGAAGTTAGAGAATACAAATTATGTGGATAGTAGGGAGTTATATGGTAAAACATCCACCAGGAAACGAATAGACATATAACTACCCGTATATTACAAAGTATGATAAATGATAAAACAAACAATAACAAAATAGGAGAAGGAAATATGATTTCTAAACTAATAAACAAAATAAAAAATAACAATAATAACATAGGAGATAGTATGAAAACAGATGATAAGTTTTTAAAGTATAAAGGTGAATTCAAAGGAACTGAAAGTTCTGGAGATATAAATTATCGTTTCAAAGCGACACCAGAACAAGTTGAAAAATGTAGAGAACTTGGTTTTGATGAAAACACACCTATGATTTCTGTGAGTAGAAGAACCTGGAAAACAATCGTTAAAGGTTGTAGAAGAGGTAGAACTTATTCAAGTCCAAGTGCATTTGGAGGAACATTCTCTGTAAAGAAATATGGTAAGAATGATTACAGATGTGCTGATACAGGACAGAGAATTCATAGAAGTGGTGTTTATAATCAGTTTGGTGGAAAAGTTGTTTCAACAAATAAAAACTCACTTGCTGGAAAAGTAATTCACAATCTAATAAAAAATGGTATGGATAATAATCTAACAGAGATTTCTTCATCATTAGATAGAATAGCGAAAAGTTCTGAATTAAACGAATATAAGGAGGTAGCATAAGTGATAACATATAAACCATTACAAGTGGTTGATGGGGTTGATAATACAAAATCAATCTCATCTTACTCTGATGAGGAGTTTAACCAATTAAAGAATGAAGTATTCTGGAGAACCAAGAATGGAAAGATAGATATTTCACTTTATGATTTATGTAAGTTTCTGAAACGAAAAGGTTTCGGTAAATATATCTCTACTCAACAACGAACTGAAAAAGATAGTTTGGTTAGATGGAGTGGAAAGATATTGCAAATTCATAATACTAAATCAATCAAGGATTTCATTATTGATTACTTTGATAAATCTAATAAGGATTTATTTAATAAAGATAATCCATACTCTGTGAAATACGAAGAAGATGATATGGAATTCTATTGGAGTAAAAGAGATTTGATGGACAGATTGTTCAGAAACAATTTCTTTAAAGAAGAGAATGTTCCAGCACTTAACGAATTCAATATTGATAATCCTAAATTATTTATGGATGAGAAGGATGTTGTCTTTACTCGTTTCCAGGACAAATTAGTCAAGGTTACTGATAATGAAATTGTGGAATGTGATTATGAAATACTCGGAGATGAGAGTGTCTGGGAAACTCAATTAATATCAAAACCATTTACTAATGTAGATACTTCTGGTGAAGGTGCATTTGAGAAATTTATGAAAATGACTTGTATGGATTTGAATGGTAATAGTTCTGATAATTGGACTGAAAACTTTTCTCTGAATGAAGAACGATGGAGAAGTTTGAAAACAACATATGGTTATATGATTTCTCAATTCAAAAATCCTGAACTCGCTAAGTGTGTAATCTTTATTGATAAGGATACCAGAGAAGATGTTTCTAATGGAAGAACAGGTAAGTCAGTAATTATGAATTCTATTGAGTATTGGAAATCATTCATAAAAGAGGATGGAAAAAATAGAGAGGTTACTTCTGGTAATCATAGATTATCTCAAGTTCAATTGGATACTAAATTCACACATATTCAGGACTTGTTTGAAGGATTTGATTTTCAGGAATTATATAATCCTATCGCTGATAATTTGACTATCAATCCAAAGAACCAATCACCATTCACGATACCATTTGAACATTCACCGAAGTTTGGAATTACTACAAACTTTATCAGTCACGATAGTGATATATCTACCAGAGGAAGACAACACTTTGTTGAGTTTGGTGGATATTGGAGAACTGCTATGACTAATGGTGAAAGTCCATCACACAATAAACATCTGGGAAAACTTTTATTTGGTAAAGATTTCACAGAAAAAGATTGGAATGAGTTTTACAATTTTGGTTTCAAGTGTGTCCAGGAGTTTCTGAAATATGGATTAATAGAATGTTCTATGGGTGACTTAACAAGAAAGATGTTACAGAAAGAAATAGAAGGTTCATCTGATACAGGTGAGTTTGATTGGATACTTTCTTGGATAGAGAATGATAGAGTTTCAGATGGGGCTAATCAGTTACCTGGAATTAAGATTGATGATTTATATTCAAAGTTCCAGAAACAATTCAATACTCATATAATGATGAATGGAGGACAAAGTTATAAGAAGAAATTTGTTAAATCCATTTACACGATTTGTGAGAAACTTGGATATGAATATAATGGACACAAACGACATCTGGGTGATACACCAACTGATAGAAGACATCTAAAGAAAAATAATCAAACAGGTAAGAATGATGAAATGTTAATAATAACCGAAAATCCACGATTTAAGGGTAGTTCAGAAACTACCCAGAAATCTACCCATCACGGGGAGAAAACACCGAAAATCGTTGAAAATAGCAAAGAATTAACCCATTCTGATGATATTGATAAACAATTGGAGGATTTATTCTATGATTAATCAAGTAACATACTTTGAAAAGTATCGTCCAAAAACTCTGAAAGAGTATGTTTGTGATGAACAATCCAGACAGAAATATCAGAACCTAATAGACAATAACCTGTCCCAACATATTCTCTTTGGAGGATGTGCTGGAACAGGGAAGACAACTTTGTCTGAAATAATATGTAGAAGTATTGATTGTGATTACCTGGTGGTAAATGGTTCTGATGAAACATCAGTAGATTTCATTAGAGATAAAATTCATAACTATATAACCACCTGTTCATTCACATCAGATTTGAAGGTTGTAATATTTGATGAGATGGAATATGTATCTAAAAATGGACAAGCATTATTGAGAAAGTATATGGAGGATTACATTCATTTGTCCAGGTTCATATTGTGTTGTAATGAATTGGATAAAGTTATTCCAGCATTAAAATCCAGATGTTCCCAGATACATATGAAACCACCAAAACCATCTATGGTTAAAGATAGATTAAAACATATTCTGAAGAGTGAAAATATTATATATACAGATAGAACTCTTAATGATTATGTGAATGTATTCTATACACCAGAGAATGATTTTAGGAAGGTGATTAATGAGGTTCAAATGAATTGCATAAATGGAAATCTAATAGATACTGATATAGAATTAAATTCAGATTACCAGAGGTTTCTGGACTTGTTTAAGAGGATAGATTTTAATTTAGAATATGTCTGGAAATTAGATGAGAATGAATTGAATGAACTGAAGCACTTACAGAAAGAGAATAGATATATAACGATTAAGTGATAAACTGATAATATCAGAATATCACTTAATCATTAGGGATTAATTATGAATGTTATTGAACAATCTTTTACTGATGATTGTAGGATAAGAAGAAGTAGTAGTTAATCCTTTCCAGGTTAATTCACCACAATACATTTTGTTGTTTAGAATATCTCTAACATTCCACCATTTGAAATCTTTACCATTAAAGGTATATCCTCTTTGTTTAAGTAGAGATAACAGACGCTGTGTTTTTTTAGTTTTAGTAAGGTGTTTCATTTTATTCAGAACATTCCATTTCTTGAATATGTATTGAACCACTTCACTATTATTATCAGGAACGATTGTCTTATTCTTCCTGGTGTAACCAAAAGGAATTTTACTATAAGGTAATTGATTGTTTTTGAATTTGAAATCTCTTCCCATAGTTAATCGTTCTTTAATAACTCTTCGTTCTTCAGTTGCAATACTCAAAAGTATATTTAATATCAATTCAGATTTAGGTTCTGATGTATCAATATTATCAGATATAGAAACCACATTAATATTATGTTTCTTACACATCTCTATGAATTGTAAAGAACCTAACATAGTCCTACCTAATCTGTCTAATTTGAAAACGATAATAGTTTTAATAGGGCTATCTTTTAAGAATGGATTTTCAATCATATTCTTAATTTCAGTAATGACTTTTCTATCATCATTTCCTCCACTATCTATTTCAGAAAAGATGTTAGTTAGTTCTAAATCATTTAACCTACAATAGTCCTCAATCTTTTGTTTCTGGTTATCCAGAGATGTTCCATCAGATTGTCTTTGGGTAGAAATCCTGGTGTAGCCTATAATCATTAGTTACCTCCTTCTTTAAGTTGATTAAAATAAATGTCCAGAAGATATTTAAAATCACCATCAGTTAGTTTGATTTGCAATTCAGTTTCAATTACACTAACCATATCCACGAACCAATCCTTGTATCCTTCTTTATGTTTAGGATTTAGTTTTAATGTATCAAAGTTCATAACACCTCCTCGTTACTATTAGCCATACTATAAATCTCATTATCAGTTAATTCACCACGATAAATCTTCAGTAGTTTGTTGTAGTCCAGGAATTGTTTATAGGTTAAATAACCCTCATCCAATTCGTTGAAATAGTCAATCGTATCAAAGTAATCCATCATAGTATTTCTCCTCTTAAAATCATACTATAATTTACAAAATGTATTACCAAAAATACAAGTAAATACGGGTATATTTAGTAATACACAATATGTGATAAAAAAAGGGATTATCTTTTTAGACAATCCATTTTATTTATTATATTAGACAAGAAGATAGTAGAGGTATTTTGTATTATCTGGTAGCATATGATTACAAGGATTTTTGGTGAAATTTGTAATCTATCTTGAAAAAAACACGATTACAAAATACAAAAATGATAAAGTGATAAACTGATAAAGTATATGAACAGAAAATGAATAAAAATTTCAAAAATATTAAAAACATAAGGGTGATAATTTTGTTATCAATTGTAATCGGATGAGAGAAATGACTAACACCCTTATAAATAAGGAAGTTACACCGAAAAAGGACACCACACTCAAGTATTTCGTAGAAACCTCACTCTGTTAAAATACCCTCGTAACTACCTGTAAAATAAGAATATTCATAAAAAGAAAAACCGATTTGTAATCGGAATTGTAATCATACTAACTATTGTAATCATTCCCAAAGCATATTAAATTAACATACTAACTTTTATAATTAGTATATCAATTTATCAGTTTATCATATGACTAAAGAATTATCTAAAGAACAATTAAAACAAATGTATGGATACAACGAACAGATGAAAAATCTGTTCTATGAAACACATCCAGAATTACCTAATGGTTCATTCCAGGTAATGTCCAGAGGTGATAATCATTATTGGTATTTCCTGTTATCTTCTGCTATTGGTAGAGGTAATTATAGATTAAAGTATATGACTAAATGTTTTGAGGGAGTGAATAATGATGGGAATACTTCATTTGTTGTTTGTCTCAAAGCATTTCACAGAAAGAATAGTAGTGATTTCAAACCAGAGGTTACTGATGGAATGAGAATATCTACCTTGATGGATGAGTTTATGGGTGTTCTAATTGAGGAAGAAAAATCTGATGAAGGAAGGAAACTTGAAACTACTCAATCCTTATTAAACAGCTGTAGAAGATGGAGAGATTATTGTCTGGAAAAGGATTTAAGATTATTAGATATTAAATCTGGTTTTAGATTAAAGAAACATACGATTAACTTTATAGAACATCTGAAGTCCAGGAACTTAAAAAGAAATACAATCAGGACTTACCTGAAGGGATTAAAACAATTCTTGAATTGGACAAGTGATGAAGATATTGGTAAAGGTATTATACAATCACATCCGATTACAAACGACTTCATAAAAAAGATATATCCACCAAGTAGGAGAGAGAGTAAAGGTATTGGTGAAAGGAATGTTTATTATAACGATGAGCATTTCCAGAAGATGTGGGATGAGTGTAGAATTAAAGTCAGAGATTTATGGAATGAATTCTGCAAATCTGGTTGGAGTAGAAAACATCCTAATCAACCATTTGGTGTATCATCAGATATAACATACTTCGTTTCATTATTTCAAATTCATAGTGGTTTCAGATTAGGTGAAATTATTACATCATATAGGACTAAAGAAGATTGGGATAATCGTAGAGATAAAAAGAATAGTTCAACATATTGGGAACATAGGAATGGAACTTGGTTTTTATATATAGATGATTTCAAAGGAACTGATAGTGCTATACCTGTTGATTTAAAAATTAGAAGTTGGACTAAACCACCAACAAAGAATACTACCAAAGTTAAAGATAAAGAAGGTGGTGACTTTTATTGGGATACTCAATTGGTGGAGATTTGCAAATTAATGTTTAGAAAATCATCATATCTTTTCAGTTCTCCTAATTTAAGAAGTCACAGAAATCTACATTATTCTAAAACATATTATTCTAATGTATTCAAACAGAGAATGGTTAATAATGGAGATAGTGGATTAGGTTGGGAAAACTATGGTGTAAGTAGAAGTCATGATTTAAGAAGCTATTTTATAACCTATCAAATAAACTCTGGAATACCTCTGGAAGATTTATCTTTAATCACCAGACATCGTCCTTCAACCTTATGGAAGTATTATTTGAGATACTCTGAACAAGGACAATTAAAACGACAAGCGATGATGAAGGGTAGAGATTTCAAAAAAGAAAAATAATGTATTACTATTCGCTGATGTGTAAATTAGTGATACATTATGAAGAACAATTCAATACAATTAAAGTTAGATAAACTAAAGAAGTCCTATAAGAAGAAACACAATCTTTTAACCAGGAAACAATCCGAGTTTCAATCTATTGAAGCTGAAATAAATACACTTCAGAAAGAGATAGATTTCTTTGATAAATCGTTAGCGATTAAACCACAAATTCTGTATAATCAAGGAAGAGATAAGAAGTATATATATGGACAAGTTTATCACTTTATCAGTCCTCAATCAGATAAAAAGAAATCATATAGATTTCTAATTGGTAAGATGGATGAGGGAAAGTCCAGGAAAGAATTAGAACAAACCTGTATTCAAAAGTTTATGGAAAAAGTAATTGAAGATTAAATTAAAAGATATAAAACCAAATCCAATTAATGATGATATATACTCATCTACTGACTTATCTGATTTAGTCCAGAGTATTAAAGATAATGGACAATTAGAGAAGATTGTTATTAATAAGAATAACCAAATTGTTTCAGGACATAGAAGATATTATGCACACAAACAATTAGGACTTGAAGAGATTGATTGTGATGTTAGAGATTTTGAAAATGATGTAATAGCTCTGATAGAATTTAATCGTAGTAGAACTAAATCAGTCCAGGACATTTTAAATGAAAGTAGAATTCTGGAGAAAGAGTATAAGAAGATTATTGGTAGAGGGAAGAGAACTGATAGAGAAGGTAAGGGTAGAATGACTACTCTGGTAGAAGTTTCTAAAAGTGTTGGAGTAGGAACTACTAATCTGAAAAAGATTAAATCCATTAGTAATTATGAACCAGAGTTATTGAAACAGATTGATAGTAAAGAACTCTCAATTAATCAAGCATACCAGAAGGTTCGTGATAAACATATGAAGTCAAAACAATCTACTAAAGGAAACTTTGGTGTCCTGTTTCGTAACCTGTTGAACAAAGAAAATCCACCTATGGATGAAGTTCTGAAAACTATATTAACTACCTATCCATACTCATTAGAATTGAATAAAATGTTATCGCAACATAAGGACAATATTGTCCCTATGATTGACGATAAAAGGGATGAATTAATTGATAATTTAGAGTTCCTTAAAACTCTACCAGCCAAACAAGAAGTGGTGTATAAGAAGTTAAAAGAAATACAGAGAAGTAAGTTTGACGGATATGAAGAAGGTTCGTGTTTCAGAGATTTATCTACATTAGGAAAAAAACCTATGTCTGGTGAAAATCTGAAAGAGAAACCTAATGAGGTTACAGGTGAAAGAGATTGTGAAGGATATTTTAAAGAAGTAATTAGAGATATTGAAGAGTTTGATTTTGAATTAGTTTTTATGGGAGGACATGAAGAACCACCTTCACATAATCCATCTTTACATACATCCCCACTTGAAGAATGGAATATAATAAGAACATATATTCATACTCTGGAATGGAACCCAAATCCTGGAAGGCTATTAAGATTTAAAGTGGTAGATAAACATCACCAAAGAATTTTGGGAGTAATTAGTTGTGGTTCTGATTTTACTACACTTGGAGTTAGAGATGATTTTATTGGTTGGAGTGATTTGCATAAATACGATAAACATAAATTAAATCATACATCAGTAGTGAGTTCAATTGTTCCTGTTCAACCATTTGGTTATAATCTATTAGGTGGAAAGTTATTAGCTTGTATCTCAACAGGAAAAGGTGTGAGGGATTGTTGGAAAGATAAGTATGGAGATACTCTGGTAGGTAATACTACTACATCATTATATGGTGATTACTCTATGTATAATTCAATTCCATTATGGAAGAAACTTGGACATAGTAGAGGTGAGATACTAATTAAACCAGACAAAGAGATTTATGATTATTGGAAGGACTTTGTAAAACTGAATTATCCAGACTATTATAAAGAAGCTATTTCTAAATCATCACCAAAACAGAATGTTCTGAATTTGATATTCAAAATACTTGGTATTAAACCAGGTGACTATAAGAATGAATATCAACGAGGTGTCTATTTCAGTTCATTTTATGAAAATACAAAAGAGTTCTTAACTGATAAGATTACAGAGAAAGATTTAGTCCTGAAGGATAAATTTAAATCAGATGAATGGTTCTTGAATTGGTGGAAGGAAAAGGCTATCAGAAGATATACTAAACTTTACAAAGAAGGTAGATTATCAAAAGATGTTCTCTGGTATAAAGATATGAAAGAGGAGAATGTTAAAAGTTATCTGATGACTAAAGGTATTAAGATTGATTAATAAAAGGAGTATATATGAGTGAAATAGGAACATATCAATTATGCACAACTATGGGTAAGGACAAACATTCAGGAGATAATTTAGTGTTTGAAACTATTATGGATACAAGGACTGGTAAGATTATTAGTAGAGAAACTCATTCTATAATCACTACAAGGCGTGAAAATGGTATTGGTCAAGTAGGTTACGAATAATGGTGAGAGATATTAATGTATCAGATTATCACTTTATCATTAAGTGAAGATAAACATTTGATTTCATTTCATTCAATCAAATGTAATTAAATGATTTCCCTGAAATAATATTATTAACATTATAATTAATAGCATTATCATTTATAATTAGTTAGTTCAAATCTCAAACAACTGGTATTCCTGGAACTACCATATAACTCAACTTACTCTCAACATTAGATTGATTTATCAGAGGAGAAACCTATTAAATAATGTTTATACATTAAGGGTGTTCTGATACATTATATACAATTATCTATCAATTCAATAACTGATAAAGTGATAAACTGATATATTATGAGGGGCTATACCTGGTATCCCTAATCTACAATAACAAATTTTATAGTAAGGACATACATGCTCTGAAAAACAAATATTTTCTGGAAGTCCAGGAATTAACAGGTAATTATTCCCTGTGATATTTATATAAAACAGATGGAGGAATTACAAAATGACTAAAACAGAAGATAAGATTAAGAGTTTAGATTATCGGATTAAGAATATCAATAAACAGATTTCTGATTTAGAACAAACCAAGATTAACCTAATGATGATTAAAAGAGAAGTCAATTTAGATGAAACAAGAAAGGTTCTGGAAGAAGCATTCACAGATGAAATAAGGGATGAACTGAAAGATAAGTATAAGGACTTTGATAAATGGAATTAAGAGTAGAAGATGTAATGAAGTCCCTACAAAATCGTAGGAAGAATGGTGGTTGTTCTGCATGGAGAGAAATCGGACTTAAATGGATTTCAGATAATGATAGATATGATTTACTTAAATACGATTGGGAGTGGGATTACATTAAAAGAAAATATAAAATGTTGAAGGAAGAAGATAAACCTAAAAAACTAAAAATGGATTTCCCAGACAATCCATTTCAGGACGAACCTGAAAATGAATATGATGGTTTTGATGATGAAGATGAAAGGTTATCAGATACAGATTGGGAGATGATTGAAAAAGAATTAGA
>MDTB01016504.1_pt1 | contig 11679 bp, 9 predicted proteins | sample 811161 | NCBI WGS metagenome assembly MDTB01 (sample SAMN05326650, study PRJNA326480) | marine metagenome | isolation source: seawater | place: Mediterranean Sea | collected 2009
AAGTATTTATTCGCTTTTCAAGAGCTTTCATTCACACTGAGCCTGATTTGGCCCAGTATGCGTATTTGGAGGAAATACTTTTCCGTCGCAATCACTCACCATGCTATAGCATACCTTACGGTGGGTAGGTTGAGCTGTCACCCTTTATATGCCGTCTTTCAACGCAGGAGTACGTATAACCTAGCATCGATTATACTTCCATACGAGTTACCATTGTCAGTAGAGCTCGTTCACTTTTTTAGTCCTTGGCACACCAGAGTCCGAACATAAGTCATATATGCCCTCAAGGTGAGTCGAGGTTCCTCGACCAAACGTTGCCTGCTTTGCCAGTATTAGTTGTTGAGAGTAGTATTTGTGGCTGAAGTATGTACTCCAGTCCTAGCTAACAATTCTAGTGTACTTATGTTATCGTACATAGGATTAGCGAAATCAGCCCAGAAACATAAAGTCCATGAGCCATGCACGTTAGACGTGTAATCCAAATACCTCACAATGTGAAATTTGTCTTTAATTGCCGTGGGAAATGCCAAATATATGCCTTTGCGATTAAACTTCATGAACAATAAATCTAAATCATATTCGTCATGTGCGTCTAATGTTTGCCCTAGCCATTCTTCCAATGTTGGTTGTGGTTTGTTTTGTAATAGTTGATGGAATGGAAAGTCTGCGTAATTTTTACATTCGCAGTTAAAATACTTCCAATCGTCTGGCGGAATAATATCGCCTTTAAATGCCGTTATTTGATTTTCTGTTAGTTTTTCTTTTCTGAATACGTTAGAGCCTCCTACGAAGGCTCCACTATGTGGCACTCTTTCAAAGTTTGCTTTATACAAACTGGAAAGTATATCACATACTTCACGTTCAAATCCTTTGCCTTTGTTTTTGCTTTTGCTACCCATTAAGCGTCAATTGCCTCTATTTCTGTATTAAATGTTGTAAAGCCATTTTCTTTTGTAACCTGTAGTACTTCATTAACACGGCCTACCAATTCATCTCTGTGAGAAATTAGTAGAATGTTTTTGTGTCTATCACGTTCCATTTTCTTAAGAACTCCTAAAGCACTTTCAACTCCTATACTATCCATACCACTATCAACAAGTTCATCAATACATAGTAGGTTAATAGGATGATTCATACTTTCAAATACATCTCTAAATGCCCAACTCAATCCAAGTATAAGTCTGTTACGTTCACCTCTACTTAAATTATCAAAGTCAAGCTCTTGACCTAATTGTATAATGCTTACTGATAAGTCCGACTGGAATGATACATCATGTGGAAGTCCAAGTCGTGTAATATAGTAATCCAACCTAGCATTCAAGAATTGTAAGTTCTGTTCAATAATACGTTTCCGTATAAAGGAATCTTTGTTGGTTAGTAGTTTATATAAAAAGTCCTGATGATCTTTAAGTTCAGTAAGTCTGTTAACTTCGTCCCATTTAACTTCTTGAATGCCTGTTGCTTTTAGAGATTCAATTTGTTCTTGATAAGGATCTGTTTCCTCTTGCTGTCTAGATAATCTATCCTGTAATTTACTTAAACTGCTTTGGTGCTTATATGCTTCTTGAGGAGTATTGTAATGTGTTGTTGGTGCATTACCAAGATCTCCTAGTTCTTCAAGAGCGCCTTTATATTCATTTATCATCTGAGTCTCAGATTCAAGATGCCTTACCGACTCTTGTACTGCTTCTGTCTTTTCTCCCACAATTTTATTGTGTTGTTCATCATGAATATCTTGTCCACAAGCATAGCATTTGTGATCTACGGTTGCATCCAAATCCTTCTGTGCTTTAGTTTTACGTTTAGTTTCTCTTTCTATACTAGCTGTAAGTCTCGCAATCTCACCAGTTAGTGTTTCATGTTGCTGTCGCCTACTGTTAAACTTTTCAAGTTCTACATGGTTTTCTAATTCTTTCTCTACATCAACTTTCATTAATGCAAATATTTCTTTTTGTAATTCTTCTGTTTCAGACTTTTGTTTATCAAACCATAACTTTTGTCTACGTTCAAGATCAGTAATACTTTTACCTATCTGTGCATTGGCATCTTCCACTGCCTGCATTCTAAATGTTTCTTCTTGTATACTATCTTTACTTTTCTTAACTAGTTCTTTTAATAAGTCTGCTTTCTCAGATAACTGAGTAATACCAAGTAACTGTTCAATTAAATCACGTTGATCATTTTGTCTCATTGCAAGGAACGGATCAGTATACGTGTTGAGTGCCACAATGTGTTTGAACATTATGTGACTCATTCCTAATACTTTTTCAATTTGTTCTTGACTTAACTTACCCTCGCCTTGCATTTCATCAGTTGCACCATCTAAGGCATCTACACCACCAACCATAAATTTAAAGTAATTAGGTTTACGCCCTCTTTCAATTCTATATGTTGTGCCGTCTTTTTCAAAGTCAACAGTAACAACCATTTGTCTGTTGTTAGTTTTGTTAACTAGATTATCTTTTCTAATATTATACAATGCATTTCCATATAATGCAAACGATAATGCATTAATGATTGTTGTTTTACCTGTACCATTACGTGAACCATCTCCACCTAAATCAATATTGTTTCCTAGTACAAGTGTTAGTCCTGCATTATCAAAATGTACAGCCTGAGTAACATTACCCACACTCATAAAGTTTTTTACTGTTATATTTTTTAGTATTAGCATTTATCTAGATAGCCCATTATATATTTCTATTAACATTTCATTTCGCATTACATCACTTTCTATATTGCCTAACTGATTTAATACAATTTGATCTACGTTTTCTATCTCAATCTCTCCTTGTCCTGCTGACCAATCTTGAGCGTGTTCTTCTTTCTTACTTGGGATCAGTGCAATCTCTCTTAAATTATATTGTTGAGAAAATGTTTCTTTAATATAGTTTGCTTCTTCATACGTAACGTTTACGTCAAGTGTAACTCTACAATTTGTTTTGTTTTGTAATATTTTTTCAGGTTCATCAATAAGTTTACTGAGAGGAACTGTTCTATATGTAGGAGCATCAGGCCACTTCTCATATTCAATAGTACCATCCCATTTCATAAACATTATACCACGATCATCGTCCCAAGCATCTGCGTAATTGTGTGGGAAACAATTTCCTGGATATATTATGTTATTACGTTTTTGTCTTTTATGAAAGTGTCCGCTGAATACTTTTTCAAAGTTTTTAAAGTCTTCATCTTTTGCACCATGTCCATGATCAGGCATTTGTACCATTGCATTCATAAAGAAGTTTGGTAATTCAAAATGTCCAAATACATATTTTACATTTTTTATTTTAGATAATTTTTTATGCTCATCATCAACTAGCCAAGGAATTAATGCAACGCCATCTTCTATAAAGAAGCCGTCATTAATTAATTTTATGTTAGGATACAAATCAGCCATTGGAATACTATGAATCTCACGTTTCTCTCTATAGTATAAATCGTGATTACCCATGATCATATAAGTTTCATCAAAGGCTTCGTTTAAAAATCCTAAACAGCTTGTAGTATAATTTAAAGTTGATACGTTAATCGCGGCTCTGTTGTGATGCCAGTCACCCATAAATATACATTTACGGATACCACGTGCCTTAGCACGTTCTATCATCCATTTTATAAAGTCTTCACAATCTGCATTATGAAGACGCGAGTTGCTTTTCATACCGAAATGGATATCGGTGAAAACAACGATGTCATCGAAGAACAATTATTTACTCCTTAGTATTGATTTTAAGTTTTTTATCTTTTTCATCTTGAAGTTGTTTCTGTTTAGTCTCCCATTCAGCATTGAATGTTCTGGTGAAACTAGGATTTAATCCTCCTTCTTCTAATAAGTCATCTCTAATGTTCTGACTTCTTTTTTCTAAATTTAAAACTCTGGTGAAACTATTATTGATAGCGGCTGTATAATATGCAAAAGGGTTAACACTTTTTTGCTCATTAAATTGTAATCCAATTTGTGCAAGTTGTAATAATGCTTGGCCTCTCATTTCGTCTACATAAGTATACCCACGCCAGTTACCTCGCATACTATATCTGTTACATAACATCATATACATTCTAGCTAACTTATCTGTAGTTTTTCCATGATCAATACTAAAGTATCCATTGTCTATCCCACCTTGCCAATGGCTCCTCACGACTTCTTCCCATTCCTTATTCTCATTCTTAACATAATGTTTATAAGGCGGAAAGTTACAACGTGAATGAACGTCGGCTTCAGTTTTGGGTTTATTTTTTCGTTGCTCCTCAGGTATATGATCAAATGTCATAACTCTGATAATAACATCAGTATCTTTAATTGTTTTTAAATCAACAGCAAAATCAGCGGCTCTGGGTTTAGTTTTTCTTTCTAACTCTCCTCTTTCCCATCTAAGTACTTCAGCTTCGTGTGCCTGTTTCTGTAAACGGTTAGCTCTAACTTGTTTTGCTTCTTTTATTAATGTTCTATTGACTTTTTTAATATCGTCCACAATAAGATCAAAATGTCCATATTTCTCTGGATCATCTTCTTTGGTCCAACAATAGGTCATTTTACTCTTGTGAATCTCTTTTAAAAGTTCTTTGTTCGATAAGTAATGATTTCTTTTTGCCATATGTTTGGGGAATCCTTTATTTGTCTTCATATAATACATGAATTTACCCACCTTGTCAACCTGTCTTTTGATACGTATAAATACAGTATAGGAGAACGAATATGCGTCTACATCAGATATTTGAAGCAAAAACTGATAATGTAACTGTAGTATATGGTGGAAGATTCCAACCAATGCATCAGGGTCATTATGCTTTATATAAACGTCTACAAACTAGGTTTGGAGCGGATAATGTATTTATCGCTACTACATTTGGGCAGAAACAACAAGCAATGCACAAAGCTGGTGATTATTCTACAGACCCGTTTACGTTTGCTGAAAAGCAAGATATCATGAATCGTATGTTTGGTATAGATAAAAGTAAAATATTAGATACTTCACCATACCAACCGGACATTTCAAAGGCTGGAAGAGCCCAGGATAAGACAGCATTAATATTAGCGTTCTCAGCCAAGGATGCACAAAGGTTAAAAAGTGGTGGTTATTTAAGACCACTTCCAGAAAATCCACCATATCAAACAATGGATGAAGTAGGATATATTATTGAAATGCCAATTGAACAAGGTGGAATGAGTGCTACAGATTTTAGAAAGTCAATGGCGACAGGAACGCCAGAGGAAAAAGAAAAAGTATTCAATGCATTCTTCGGTAAAATGGACAAACAGGTTTTTAAGTTTATCGAAGATAGACTAAAAGGAAAATAATGGCAACAGCACAAATAGATGGAAACGTATTAGGTCTTAGTATTAATAGTGATGTTAAGAACTCTATAGAGTATCAGAGCATATACAGTGCCAATGAGGCAAAGTATGGCACCACTAGTTCTTCTGGAGTTAGAAAGACAAAGGGTGCTACAAATCTAGCTTATAAACAGGCTATTGTAGAAGGCGATATTGATCCTCCTGCATCAGCTAAAAGTTCATCTTATAAAGTGCAACACAATACGCCAAACGGAATAGTAGATGCTACTCCAAGAAATAACTTAACACAGGCAGAAGCAGATGCGGCAATATTGAACTATGATTCAAATGCCACAACCACAACGAATGCAGACGGAACAGTTAATGTTGTTCCTGGAGATGCCCAGTATGCAAAAACAAATACTGGATCATGGGTAGGTACTACCACTAATGCAGAAGGTGATTTAGTTCCAGATACAAGTAATGTTATAACTGAAGCACCAAGTACTCATGATGCAAATGTAAGTGGTCCTGAAGTTATGTCTACAAGTGATTTGACACAAGACAAAATAAACAATGCGGCTGAAATAGCAGGCAAACCAAGAGGTAAAACTGATCAAGAATTATTAGATGCTAAACAAACATTAAAGGCATATGAAAACTATAGAAAAGATAAAAAAGATGCAGTACTAGCAGAAAACGGAACACCAGATAGTTACGGAGTTGATTTTGAAGGTGATCAAAATCTAAACGATCCGAAATGGAATGATGCAAGTAAGCAAGCCAAGTATGACCAAGCAAATGATCAGTACTACGATGCTAGACGATATAACACTCACCTAGCAGGTACAAGAGAATATAAGAATGCAAGAACCAATGAACTAGCGACACAAATGGGTGTTGCTAATACTTCTGTTTCAGCAGACGGGACAAAGAGAACATCATCAACTAAAAGTACAAGAGTCGGTGGAGTTCCTGTCGTTGTTAATGGTGTAGGTGTTCCTGCAGAACTTTTATATGATGAAGAATTAGAAAATATTAACGCATCAAGATCAATGGCCGCGGCGATGAAGAATACAACCTATGATGAATGGTCAAGAGGAGAAGACAATCCTTATAGAGATGAAAACAAGGCTAATGCAGTTAAAACAAATACAACAGCAGGAAATAATAAAGTAGTATTAGTTCCTGAAAGTGATGCAGATAGTGCAATTGATGCATTCTCTGATTACCCTGAACAAGATGCTTTAGGCAACAATATAGATAATATAACTGGTGATAACAGTAATGCAATTTTAGAATCAGCAAACAATACAAATTTAATGGAACAAGCAAATGCTCCTGATACTGATACCACTAAACTAGATCAAACAAATACTGATGCAGAAAAAGCGGCAATATACGTTTTAGATGATGACGGTAATTCAGTTCCTAGATTATTATCCCCAGAAGAAGTACAACAATATAAAAGAGATGGTAGACTTCCAAAAATAGATAGAGGATTATTGGATGCTCTTATAAACAATCATTCAAATAAAGTACAGGATCAGTTGTTGTCAGAAGTAAATGGTGATTGGCCTGATACTCATCATGCAAAAGAGAGTAACCTCAATAAAAATTTAGAAAACAATTTAAATCTAATTAGCCCATCTGAAGTACTCAAAAAAGAAAACAAGTTTGATCCATTTAGAACACCAAGCGTTGAACCCGGCGTTGGGAGAGGAAATAAAATATCATTAACTATTCCGCCAAGTAATGGCGATTTTAGATTTGAAGGACATCTTGGTATTCTAAATGCAGAAGGTAATAGAGGAGTAGCATTTCCATATACACCAACTATTCAGATAACACATGGTGCAAATTATGGTACACATGAAATTACACACTCTGTATATCAACCAAATTATTTTATTAATAATCCAAACAGTACGATTAATATTACAGCCCAGTTCACATCACAAAATGTAAAAGAAGCACAATATACAAAGGCGGCTTTACATTTCTTTAAGGCTATAACTCGTATGGATTACGGCGAAGCAACACGTGGTACAACAGCAGGCACACCACCGCCTGTATGTTTCTTTAATGGCTATGGTAGCCATATGTTTAGTAAAAATCTACCAGTCATTTTACAATCTTTAAACTATACATTACTTGAAGATACTGACTATGTAACTGTAGATGGTGAATCAGTGCCAACACAGATACTAGTATCATTAGATTTAAGGATACAGTTGGTACCTACTAAGGTACGTAAAGAATTTGATATTAACAAGTATCGCAGTGGCGAGCTACTTAAAAATCCCGGAGGATTCTTCTAATGGCAAAATATAGAGAAGATAGTCAATATCGTAATACCACAGTTAAAGATAAAAAATATCTAGACATCTGGAATCCAGATGTTGCAGACTTAGTAGACTATGATGTAAAGATTATTACTATCGAAAGTAAGTACCACCAAAAGCCAGACAAGTTAGCACATGACTTATATGGCAATAGTAAACTATGGTGGATATTTGCTCAGTTCAATCAAGACACATTAAAAGATCCTATTCTAGATTTTACAAGTGGTAAGTCCATTGTAATTCCAGATAGGTACACATAATGGCATATACATCAGCTGATTTTCCAAATTTATCCCCAGCCCAAGCAAAAAGAACAGCAGACCAAGTTAACAGTATGCACCCGACTGTTTCAGACAGATTCGCAAAGAGCATACAAGAGTTTAATGCTGATCCAGATAATATTGCGGCTGGTAATACTGCCGCGATTACAGAAGGCTTTAGAAGTAATGCACGTTCAGATGAATTAAATGCAAGTGGTATTCAGGCCGCAAGTGGTGGCAATAGTTGGCACAATTACGCCGCGGCTGGAGATGTTATTGTATTACAAGATGGTAAGTGGGATCAGAACAATGATTCAGGTTTATATACTAGTAAACTTACAGAAAAGTTTGAAGCCAACGGATTAACTAATCCATATAAAAATAATGATAGTGGACATTTCCAACCAACAGAATTTACAAACGCAGTTCCTACTGAAATTAAAAATGGACAACAAACTGTTTCAGATCTATTAGGTGTTCCAGAACCAGATGAATTTGATGCACACCTACCAGATGCAAAAGATAAAATTACAGTAGATGAAAAGCCTGATGCCACAGTTATACCTGAAGATGAGAAAGCTGAAGTAGAAAAAAGAATATTAAAAAAGAGAACACAAAATCCAGAAACATTTAAAGGTGATATTACAGGACTTGTTCCAGAAAATTGGTTATCAGAAGTACATCAAGGAACATATAAGACAACGTTGTATGTTGTTGATCCATCTATATTTAATTTCCCTAGAGAATTAATCAATGATACTGCGGCTTTGAACTCGTCTAAAGCTACTGTAATAAGTGAGAGTGGAGTTGAAAGTTATTATAGTTTAGAAAATTTAACAATTAATTCAACTATTAGTCCAGGTACAAAAGGAGCAAACTTTGTTTCAGGAGTTAGTGGTAGTTTTGAATTGTTAGAAGCATTAGGATTTACTTTCTTTGAACGAATGATCTTATTAAGTGGAAGACATGGATACTCAACTATACAGACTGCAAACTTTGTTTTAAAAATAGAATTTTTAGGTAGACACCCAGAGTCAACTACTGCAATTAGTTTCCCTGGAGTTTTCTTTTATCCATTTAAAATTGCTGAAGCAAGTGCAAACGCAGGTCCAGACGGAAGTCGTTATAATATAACTTGGGTAGGTAAACGTATTAATGCAACATTTGATAGTACTACTGAAACAGATATTAAATTAGAGAATATAAAAACTGCAAATGATTTTATAGATCAATTAAATGTAAAATTAAATGAATCACAGACTAGTTTAAGAGTTGGTGCTCCTCCAGTGGGTAAGACATTTACTGTTAAATTTAAAGATACTGGTGGCTTTGATTTTCAAAATGCAGTACTACAAAATACAAACTCATTTGCTGGGTTAAGTATTAATAATGCAGATGAAAAAACATATGATTTTACAATTAAAAAAGGATCAAGTGTTAAACAAACAATAGTTAACTTCTTATCTAATAACTTTCCTGAATGGAATGAATATAGATTAAAGAAAGAAGAGAATGAATTTAAAGTTCCTATCATAGATGTTTACACAGATGAGGAATATGAAGAAGGTATTGATCAAGGTACTGGATCAAATAATAAAAAAATTATTTATGAAGTAGTAGTACGTTGGGTATTTGACCAATTAAAAGCAAATAACCAAATACAACAACAGAATTTAAAAGATCAAAATAGAAATAAAAAATTATTAGAAACAATGATTGATTCTGGTGGCGTTGTTAAAAAATATGAATATCTATTTACTGGACAAAATACAGAAGTATTAGATTTTAAATTAGATTTTAATGCTCTATTTACTGTGGCGGCTACGCCTGGACAGGCTGGATTTACTGACGCAGGACAAGTTGCAAGTGGAGCGGCCATTTATCCGGATAAAATATTAAGAGATGCTGGAGTTGATACAAATAAAATAAAAATAAATAAAAAGAGTTCAGCAGATGAATTATTAGAGAAAACAAATTTAAGTGGAATATTTCTTAGTGATATTAATATAGATGGTTTTGATACAACACTAGCAACACCAATATATGATTTTATTACACCTAGTGCAGAAGAACAACGTGTTAGTGATCGTGATCCTAAAACAGCATACGCACAAAACAAAAGTGCGGCGGCTCAACAATATGCGGCTCGTGAAGTTGATATGATTATGGTTGAGTTAGAGATTAAAGGTGATCCATTCTGGTTAGGTTCAGCTGGTTCAATCAATACAGCAGAAGATAATATAGTTTATAATCAAGCAAATTTAACTCAAGCAAACGTAGCTCTAGTATTATTTACTGGAGATGAATCGTTGGCAAGTACAGATGAGAAACGTGTAGTAGGTAGAATGGAATTAACATCAAGTGGAATATATAAAGTAGCACGTGTTAGTTCTAGGTTTCAGGGAGGACGTTTCCTACAAACTTTATTTTTAATGAAAAATAGAAACTTAAATCCATTCTATGTACAAAATGAATTAAAAGAGTTAGGTGGTAAAGTTAAGCTAGAACAAGACACAGTTAACTCAACACAGACAGGAGCGATGCAAAATTAATGGCTTATATTAAAAAAGGTGGTACAGGTGAATCAGAGTTTAGACACAATACAAAAAACACTCGTGGTGTAGTTGGTTTAAACGGAATATACTCAGGTATCGTAGTTAATAATAAAGATAGCATATACACCGGACGAATACAAGTTCGTATAGGACAGTTTGGAAGTAATCCAGATACTAACACAACCTATTGGGCTTTACTAATGGTTCCGTTTGGTGGTGTAGTTGATCCTAAGAACAGTGGTAAAAATGTAGCTGACGAAAGTCAGAGTACAACAAGTTATGGTATGTGGCCACAACCACCAGAGATAGGCACAGAAGTTGTAGTTGCATTTAACGATAGTAGACATGAAGGTATTCTAATGGGGAGTCTTATTAGTAAAGACAGAAACCATATGATGGGCGGTAATGCCAGTAGTACAACAAAGGATGATGGCAAACTAGGTCCAGTTGTAGAAAAAAATATCTATGATGACGAAGATGAAGATAATAAACCAGTCGATGTAGAAAGAAATAATTTATTAGTAGAACAAGGATTAGCAAAAGACTTAGTTCGTGGACATAGTGCCAGCTCAGCTCGTAGAGAGTCACCAAGTAAAGTGTTTGGTATTACTACTAAAGACGGACATATATTAAGTATGGACGATGGATTTGATAATGGATTAAGTAAAAACATTAGAATGAAAACTAGTGCTGGTGCTCAAATATTATTAGACGATACTGCAAATATTATTTTTATTAATAACCATAAAGCCAATGCCTGGATTGAATTATGTCCAGATGGTAAAATAGATTTTTATAGTGATGCAAGTATAAGTGTTCATGCTAAAAAAGATTTTAATATTCATGCTGACGGTAATATTAATATGCAGGCAGATCAAGGTATTAATATGAAAGCAATGGGCAGTACAGGTATTAAAATGGAAACAGCAATAGGACCATTAGACATAAAGGCCGCAGACAGTATTCGTTTACATACATTAAATACATTTAATATATTAGCAAGTAGTAATTATAAATTAACTGCACCACGTGTAGATATGAATTCACCTGCTTTTCCAGGCGAAGCGGCACAGACAGTTACAGTTAATAAGTTACAACCACTTAACACAGGAGTTATTGAAAGTGCGGCTTCACGTGTACCAGAGAAACATCCGTGGAAGGGTGCAACAGAAGTTCCTGTATTTGTTAATGCAGAAGGAGTTAAGGTGTAATGGGTACGTTAATAACAACACAACCTGAGATAA
>MDTB01032071.1_pt1 | contig 11678 bp, 13 predicted proteins | sample 811161 | NCBI WGS metagenome assembly MDTB01 (sample SAMN05326650, study PRJNA326480) | marine metagenome | isolation source: seawater | place: Mediterranean Sea | collected 2009
AGAAGATCCCGGAAACTTCGGTTCAGCCCAAACCAGCTACCTCTCAATGAGACGGGAAAACGCTGATCTTTTAATTTCCTTCCCCTGCCCTTGGTTGATTCTTTCATTCCATTAATCAGGAAGCAAAAGTTTTCCCGTTCCAGCCCCATAAATGCCGTTCTGATTCTTGAAATTCCAGGTAGCATCGACTTGGAGGGATGGATAATACTCTTTTAAGGAGTGCAGATAATTTTTGAGTAATGGAAGAACTCAAAGAGGAAGAAAGAGCCCCAACGTTTTTGATTTCAATAAATGCAGCCGGTTCAGTTGAGTTAGCCGAAAAGTAGATATTTCTTCCTGCCTCACAAAGAACCATTACGAAGTCGATCGATTTCCCAATTTCCTCCGATAAAATCTGAGATCCTTCTTCTTGAATAAGTATCAAGTCCGACTCGGAAAGTTCTGGAAGATTGGTCTGAATATTTAATAACGGCATGTCTTCTTTTTTGTAATTATCGAACAAACGTCAAATCGAGACCGAAATGAAAGCTGTTAAATAATAACAAACAACTTGAATAACTTGACTGCTAATGTCTGATATTTAGAAAGTCATCATGTTCCGCTTTTTTTTATTTCCGTCCGTTCTTTTATCTTTGTGTGCTTGTGATGTGAATCAGGATAAGCCTAAAGAACCTGTGGGCAGGAAAGAAATTGGACAGGAAAGCGAAAAAACAACAAAGCCAAAACCTGTTTACAATTACCCTGTAGATGAAACTAAGAAGCAAGATCCCCAAAAGGATTTTCACTCGATTGAGAAACCTTTAATTAAAGGAGAAAGGATTCATCCTCAGGCGAGTGAAGACTTATTAGAATGATGAGTGAAGAACAGGATCCTGTGATCATATCGACGGATGGAACCCTAGATCTTCATCAGTTTAAACCATCTGATGCAAAAGAGTTAGTTCGAGAATTTCTTTTTGAATGCAAAAGAAAAGGGATTCTTTCAGGGCGTATTATACACGGCAAAGGAATTGGTACGCTCCGGGAAATAGTTCATTCCGAGCTACGGAAAAGTACCAAGATCAAATCGTTTCGGATGGGTGATCATAATACCGGTGGATGGGGATCAACCGTATTTGAAATAAATTCTTAGATATTATCTGAAATTTGTAAGTTGCTTGATTGGAGAAATTGAATCATTGTAGTTTTAAGTTCGTATCGTTTCTTCTTATGAAAAAGTTCCTACTTACAGTTTTTTCTCTTCTATTCATTCTCACTTCCTGCTTGGAAAAAGATAAGCCAGTCACTCTGGGAATATCGATTATAGATAAAAAGATTTCTATGACATCCTCCAAGATCGAGGCTCATAAATTGGATGTTTATCTCATTTCTGAAAACGAAGCCAACGGGGAAGTCTTGGCAAAAGCATTAAATGTACAAGGCCAAGAAATCGGTAGAGCCAAGGTTTTACTAAATCTATTGAAAGATGATGCCAAGATGCTCTCCTTCACATTTGATAGCAGCTTGGATCTAGATCTAGTAACGAAATATTTGATTGATTTCAGAAAGCAGTAAGCTTCGCTTTAATAGTTAAGTTTAAGATTTAGAACTCCCGGGCATAAGAAAGCCCCAACTGTGCGTTTTGGTTCTCCGAGTTATGATTCAAGCCTTCTATGTTTTGGTATCGCCAATAAATCCCCAGTTTATGATTCTCAAAAATTTCGTAATGCACTCCGACGTCAAAGGATTGAAGAAATGAAAGGCCGGCTTCGCTGAAGTAGCCAGTATCAAACCTGAACTCGTCTAGCCTACGAGTTAAGCCTAGAGAAAGTAACGCCTCGAAGGAAATCTTATTGATTTCTTTCGATAATCTCGCGAGCAATGAGCCTCCAAAAGATCTGGTCCTTCCGTGGGCAGGGAATGTGCCAAGGGGAGAGACTGGCCCGATCTGGAGGTGTTTGGATTCGGACCAGAGAATGGAAGTGCCCACAGAGAGAAGTTCTGATCCAAATAGATATTCAAAGGCAAGTTGTTTTCCTGAATCGTAGGACAGAGGAAGTGGGGTGCCGGTTGTAGGTTGCAGATAATCGGATTCGAAGGGGAAAATATATGCTATGCGTAACCTTACTTCATTTGGCTTCCTTGGTGTAAATTGCTTGGCTTCCCCATCCCGACTATTTACAGAGATAGCTGCTGGTAATTCTTGTTCTTTTCGATCTTCAGGCAGGGTGATAAAAGGGATTGGGTTTTGTAATGTAGGAGGATTTTCATTCATCAGGGGAGAACTGGTTGTGGCAGAATCTTCCCGATTAGGTTCGGGTAAACTTGGTATATCGGTTTGGATTCGAGATTCTTGGAGTGCAGAAATCTTTGTTTGGACTGTATTGATTCGATCTAGTAATTGATCCAACTTTGACTCCCCTATCGCATCTTCAGGAATGGGAGGAGTCAGAGGAATGTCATCTTGTAGGATTGCATCGGGCAAGACACTATCCTTGTTTATTTCATTACCGGAATAATTGAATTCAGGTCTTCTAAGATCTTGCAATTGGCTGGAAATCCTGGCTTCGACTTTATTAATCTGATCAAGCAATTGATCTAATTTTGACTCCCCCTGCCGAATAGATGAGGGACTTGTCGCAAAATCTACCCCAGTAATAGGTCGCTCTTGCCTCTTTGACTTTAAAGGCAAATCAACTGGATCCTTTCCAGAGATTACCTGCCCTTCGTTTGACATCTCTTTACTCGTTCGATTTTCAGGAGAAATCAAATTTGGCTTCCTAAGATTTTTCAACTGGGCTTCTGCATTTTGTATCCGCAAAAAAAGTTGATCCATTTTCGTACTAGGTTTTTGACCAACCAAAGCGGAGAATCCTAATAAGATCCAGAGAATAAATAGGGTGAGAAAAAGCTTCATTTTCCAGTGAGTAAATACTTTGCCATTTCACTTTTCTTATTTTCCTCACTCATAAAAGAGGACTGAATCTTAGAAATTCTTTCAGAAAAAGAATCATTCGCAGATGGAATGAGATCATTCAGGGAACGCCATTCCATTTTTTCGAAATCATATGCAAGTAATGAATCCGTGCCCTTTTGAAAATAACTCCAGCTTTCATCTTCGAGTAAAACATAAGGATAAGTTGAACTTGAAATCCAAAACCATGATAAAACCGGATGCCAGCACCATGAGCTTTGCTGCGTATATTTTGTATAATAAATCCATCCTAAATCTAGGTGATAGATCCATCCGGGCTTGGCTTTGTAAAAATCTCCAAACCAGGAAGAAACATGCCAACCCATTCCATGATCAACGGAATCGATAAAACTATATGGACTTGAGTTTGATGCTGAGGAGTTAAAAGCGTCGAGATCAATCCTAGGAGATGGACTCCCCGTGTCTTTCATCGTGATTTGGCCAGCAATTTCACGAACCATCGATGAAATATTCGACACTTGTTCGGCAATCGATAAATTGGATCCAAGACCGACCATGCTTTGCATCGATATTTCAACCCATGGCTTATTCTCATAATCTTTGAATTGAAAAAAAGAGCGATGGGATGCATTGGTCCCATCGATTAATAAAGAATAAAAGTACTCTCTAAATCCATCTACTTTAAAATCGATTTTATCCCAGGAGATAATGAGGTATGCTGGAAACCCAGCATTTGTATAAAAGTATTCCTCATACTTACCCTCCCGATCAATATGGTATGTAGAAAACCAGGATGGTCCTGAAATCGTATCCCAAAAAGTCCTGCTTGCACTCCAATAAATGATTTCAAAATAATGACTTTTTAAGGCATCCATCCAATCAGTTCCCTGATAAGTGGTGAAGATCAGGCTCTCCATTTCTGGCTCGATTCCAAAATCAATAATTTGATCATCCCTTAAAGAGTAGCCAGAAAAATTATAGCGGAAGAAATCATTTTCGATTATCGAATCATCATCAACCCGAATGACCCCGCGATTAAGAGGGTCAATGATTCCAAACTGTGAGGTAATCTCTCCACAATAGAGAAACGGAAATACAGAAAAACTCAAAACTGCAAGCAATGCAGTAATTAATAAGCGAGTAAAATTGATGCTCTAAAAAATAGCAGAAGAAAATTTAAAAACGAAGAAGAAAATTCCGAAATTCAGTTGTGTGGAAAATCTTCAAACTTGTCTTACCGAAACAAATATTCTACTACTCTTCATATTGGGAAGGATGGCAGAGTGGTCTAATGCGGCGGTCTTGAAAACCGCTGAACCGGAAACGGTTCCGGGGGTTCGAATCCCTCTCCTTCCGCCATATTACTCGCTAGAAACTATTCAGGTTCTGCCTCGGGTGCTTCCTGATCCCGGTTATCTTCTCCATCATCTCCAGGTAGGGATTCGTGGATTTCAGAAATTTCTTCCGGAGAAGTGGTGAATCGATTAAAGGATTGGCGGTCATCCGGCTGGGTTAACTTGACGAGAAGTTCTTCATTTTCTCGATCCAAGTAGAAAATTTGCAGTAGCTTGGAGTGAGATTGACCCACCAGCTTCTTCGAATCATCAAAAGGGGAAAAATACTCTGGTTTTAACTTCCTCAAATTCGCCAGAGATTCTTCCAATTGAGGTAGGACTTCTTGCTTTCGGGTAAGAAACTCTGCAGACGGGGGGGTTTTTTCTGTCTTCAACCATGTGTTTTCCTCTAAGAGGAGATCGTGTACACGACCGCAAAGTTCCAAGTGGCTAACTACAACTTCTCTCGGCTCCATGGATTCTTTTTATCTAAAGGAACGAATCTTTGCAGTCCAAAAATTCTAATTAGCTTGAGTCGAAGGAAGGGTATAAATTCCGTAACGATTAACAGCCTGCCTGATTGCACGGGTGTCTTCCAGTTGCTCGCGACGCCATTTAGCCATACCAAATACAAATTCTAGGTACTTGCTGTCCGCTAGTCCTTCTCGGGCACCTTCTGAATTTACAAAATCTTCAATTGCAGAGTAGGACTCCATGGCCTGGACATAATTTCCAAGCTTTTCCTGGCATAGTGCAATTTGATATAAAACTGGGATTTGCCAAGAAGGAGACTGATCAATATTACGGAGTGCTGAGTAAATTCGATATGCATTGAAAAACTCGGATTCTTCAAAAAATTTGTTGGCCAAGTAATTTCCCGTCTTTTTCTTCCAAAAGGCCCAAATAGCTTTCATTTTATTAATGGTTAGCAAGTCGCGATCCCTCATGGCATTAGAAGTCTCAAGGTCGGCAATTAAGTCGGGATTAAAATCAGCCTCCTTTAAAAGCAATAGTAACTCGGAAATGGATTCTTCATCTTGGTTTAATTGCTCATAGGTCAGTGCGAGTAAATAATGAGATTCGGGAACATAGGGACTCTGTGGAAATAAAGTACCGTATCCCTTTAAGGTTTCTTTCACTTTTGCAAAATCAGCTCGGGGTGTACGATCATAATCAAGCTCCTTTTCCATTTTCTCCTCGGGAGATAAACGATTTAAACTTTCCTGCTTTCGAAGATTTTCACTGGCTCTTCGATAATGAGCAAGGCCCTGCTTAAATCGGACCACCGCACGATCGGTATCCTCCAAGTCTTCGAGCCTGCGAAGGCGATCAAAAAACTTAATGGCATTGTCATAATCCTCAGAATCCATGAAAGTCTCAGCAATTTCATACATGGCACGATTGGACTCGGCATCTCTTCTTCTCTCTAAACTTCTTCCCTTTCTTCGTTCGGCCAACTCAAAGGCATCACTTTTGGGCAAGGTCAGAGTCGCATTAATAGAATCGTAAAACTTGTTTAAAGCCATCCTGTATGCTCCCAGGTTTCGGTAAACCTTACCCAGCCTTATGTGAGTTTCAGGAATTGAGGGTGCACCCCTCTTCTTACTTTCAATCCACTTATCCATGGAACCACCTACATGGGCATACAAGTCTGGAATCCCAGGAGCATCTTCATGCTCCTCAAAAGGATAGGAATCATCGGAAGCAAATTCCTCTAGAAAGCGCTCGTATGATTTTGCTGCATCCACCCATTGTTGATTCTTTTCATGCATGGATAACAAAGAAAGTAATATGTCCCTGCGGTACCTCTTGTGATGAGGAGCATTGAGGCGCCCTAAAACTCGGTTGCAATAAGTCGTTGCCCGATGCACGGAACGGGTCACATAAGGATTGCCGGACCCACCAGATGCCATGCGTGTCTGCATGATTGCTTCCCGAATCTTTTCCTTTAATTCTTCATCGATCTGATCACCCAACACAACATATGGGTCGATTTCCCTGTCAGGGATTTCAACAGTAGGGGCAGGTGTGGACAAAATTGGGGTATTCACAAAATCGCCTTGATCCATAGCTTCTCTGGGTCTCTCACTCGAGACGGATTGTATAGGTGAAACTGGAGATTCTATGGGAGCACGAAGTGGCATTTGAAATTCTGGCATTTCCAACAAATCGACCTCACGTAATAAGTCTTCTAGAGTTGCACTAGTGTAATCAAGCTTCGGTAAACTTTCCACAGAATTCATCGGGGGGGCTGAAGGATCAGTGAGTGCATCAGGAATCAAGGGTGAAAATGAATTAGAATCTATTAGTGGGATATCACCAAGGTCATCCTCATTTACAGGATCTATTGCTGGCAGACTTGCTTGGCTATCATTGTTAAGCAGGTTTCCAGGCATTAATTCATTCCCGACCCTAAAAGAGCGATCGATTTCATTGGTGGGAGAAAGCAGGTTTGATCCACTAGGCTCAAAAGCATCCATTGGAAAACCCTGATTACTCCCCTCCTTTTTATCCATATCGTTGAGTAAGGAGTCAATTCCTTGGAGCACTTCATTAATTGACTTGAGTTGAGGGGTCTCATCATTCTGAGCCCATGCAAAAAGACTGAATATAAAGGAAAGGCTAAGAATTAGTCGAAAGGTCATCGTGAAACCCTCCTGTATGTCGCGTTAGTACCGACCTTGAGGTTATCAGGGGCAACGGTGTATGGTGGGATAAATGGAATATTATTCATTCGTACTGTTCTTGAATCTACTCTTAATTCATCAAAGACATTTAACAACTCGTCGGTTGAACCCACATCCATTCCAGATACTCCTTCAAAGGGATCTGCGAGGGGTAAGGAATTAGGGGGCGGGGATTGAGGTAACATCGAGGGCATAGATTTTTTCAGAATATCTTTGTCCGAGGAGTAAGTAACCACGGGGAAATCTGGCTCATCCGTTTGATTCGAGTCCTCATTGGTTGGAGTAGAGGTTTTGGCAATCGAGAGGTCAAGACGAATTAAATTCAGCCTATCTGCCTCTAGTGGAACGGGTGCGTATCTCAGAGCAGCGGGAGGGTTGAAAGAGAGGTACTTTTCACGATCCTGTGGAGGAGAATCAAACTTCTTTAGATCGAGACCCGAAACCAATGGACTGAGCAATGAACATACGGCAATGCATGTATAATATCGTAAATGGTTTAAATTCTGAAAAATGATCATGATTGTAGATGTACAACCATATAATCGATGAAAAGGGTAAAAACTTTAGCCAAAAAATTATTTTATTTTAAAATTCAAGTTTTACCTGGTGAGATTGATGCGTGGTAATAAGATCTTCTACCGTATGAATATCTAGATCGAATACTTGATCTGTTTTAAATTGGAATGCAGTAATTCGCTTCGGATCCCCATAGGAATCCAGGCATTTTCTAGTTTGAGCCCATACGGCATAGGGTACGGAAAGAGCTTCGCCTTGCTCTTGGCAAAGGGAAAGAGCTTGCTCGAATACACTCTCTTCGCATTCAGGGAAATTACAATTATAATTAAGGTGAATATCACAGGGGACATTCTCAACGATATGCTGAAAAACCGGAATAGATCCAACTTCGTCTCCAGAAAGTTCATTTGGCCTCCTTAAAATCTTGATCTCCTCTTGGATGCAAGTGCGGGCGATCAATTCACTTTCAGTAGAAAGCACAATTTCATCAAACATTTTAGACTGCTTAAGCTTTCTAACAGCCCGAAGTACGAGGGGCACTCCCTGATAAGGAAGCAAATTTTTATACGCCAATCGCTTGCTTCCCAAGCGGGCAATCACTGAAGCTACAATTTTCAAAACTTACAAGATAGAGAATTCAAAAGGGAAGAGCAAGATATTCGATTGCACCAGTGGTCTGATCTTGAAATGATTAGGGTACTTAATTCAAGCACAATTGATGATTCCATATTCAAAGCAGTCCATCTCCAAAGATGATATTGATGCGGTCAATCAAGTTCTTCGTTCTAATTTCTTAACTCAAGGTCCTAAGATTGAAGAATTTGAATTTGCATTGGCAGACTATTTTTGCTCGGACTACGCAATTTGCTGTTCGAGCGGAAGTTCAGCACTTCACTTAGCTTATGCTGGATTGGGGGCTGAATCTTCCAGTATTGCAATTGTACCGGCAGTCACCTTCTCCGCCACCGCAAATGCTTTTAAATATCTTGGTTCGAAGGTTATATTTTGTGATATAGACCCAGAAACCGGGCTTCTTTCGATAGAACACCTGGAGGAAATTCTTTCCGAACTTAACCAATCTAATCAGAGTCAAAAAGGGTTTATTACTCCAGTCTCATTTGCCGGCATGGTTGCTCCTCTTCAAAAGTGTAGAGAAATCTCAAATAAATATGGGTTTCATTTGATTGAAGATGCATCCCATTCCTTCGGGGCAACCAATGAAAAAACAGATAGATCGGGAGATTGCGAACGGGTGGATGCATCGTGCTTAAGCTTTCATCCTGTAAAGCATATTTGCTGCGGAGAAGGGGGTGCTATCCTGACGAATTCCTCCGAATTAAATAACACAGCCAAGAGAATGCGATCCCATGGAATCCACAGGCCTCATGACGACGACCACGCCACTCCCTGGTACTATGAACAAGTTGAACTTGGTTGGAATTATCGTATGACGGACATGCAGGCAGCCTTGGGGATGAGTCAGCTCAAAAGAATCGACCAAATGATTTCAATGCGAAGAAAAATTGCCGCGAGGTACGATAATGTTTTCCAGGAAACTGAGTTTCAGGAATCATTCTCTCGACCGATCTACGAAGGGGGGCATTCGTGGCATCTATACATCATCCGATTCCATAAAAAAGGGGTGCGTGACGAAGCACACAAGTTTCTGAAGAATAGAGGAATTCTAACTCAGGTTCATTATGTCCCATTATACAAGCACCCCTATTACGAAAAGGAGAATGGGAAAATTCAACTTCCTGGGGCAGAGCAATACTTTGAAGGATGCTTAAGTATTCCTATTTTCCCAGATCTAAGGGAAGAAGAACAAGGGAGAATTATTACAGAGTTGAGAAATTTCGTAGAGAAGGGAAATTAAGATCGATGGAGGTAAGAGGGTTTTCGATTCTTTCAGATAAATCTTTCTCTCACGGTGCATACAGCATTAGCACGATCGAGATGTCCGATGCCATGCCGGTGATGCATTGGAGGAACGAACAACTGGATGCATTACGTCAAAAACATCCCCTTACGGAAGAATGTCAGAGTGAATATTTTGAAAATGTAGTCAAAAAGGAATTCCCTAAAACGCAGCCTGATTTTATTCTCTTACGATTTACTTACCAAAAAAAACTGATTGGGTATGGCGGGCTAGTACATATTAACTGGCAAGATAAAAGAGCAGAAGTGTCTTTCCTGCTTGAATCCACTCGTGCGAAAAATATCGGACAGTACCTTATGGAATTGAAAATATTTCTAGGTTTGATCAAGTCCGTTGCCTTTATCGAGTTTGAACTTAATAAAATTACGACCGAATCTTATTCCCACCGCCAGCACCATGTTCAGGCAATTGAAGAATGTGGTTTTAATAGAGATGGTATCCTCCGAGATCATACTTTGATAGATGGAAAATGGGCAGATGCTATTCTTGGTTCCTGTTTACGCTCGGAATATTTAGATTCTTTAGGTGATTATAAATGAACGACCCAGTTCTTTTATTTACCAGCTTAAGCAGTAAGGTTGCACTATTCGGATCCGTTCAAGAACAAGCCAAGTTTTTCTCCCCAAAGGCAACGGTAATTGGTGCAGACAGTAATCCCTCCTGTGAGGGAAGAGTAGAGGTCGACCATTTCTGCCAAACCCCGAAGACAGATGGGTGGAATACCGATGATCTGCTGACCTTTTGTAAAAAGTACAAGATTTCACATGTCATTCCCACCCGTGACGGAGAATTAGTATTCTGGGCCAGAAATAAAGAAGCCCTGAAGGAGATCGGAATCGCTGTCATGGTTTCAAGTGAACAAGCCCTTCTCAGGTGTCAGGATAAATACGAATTCTTCAAATCATGGCCGCAAGAATGCGAGCTTCAACCCGTTCCAACTTTTACCGAACCCGAAGAAATTGGTGATCTAAAATTTGTAGTAAAAGAAAGAAGAGGTTCAGCATCCAATAAAATTGGCCTCGAACTGTCACTTGCCCAGGCAAAAGAATGGGGAACTTCTTTGCGTGAACCCATTTTTCAACCTTACTTGGAAGGTCCCGAACTGAGTGCGGAAACCTGGATCAATCGAGAAGGAAAATGCGAGGGCATGCTCCTTCGATGGAGAAAACTAGTAGTGGACGGTGAATCCCATGAAACAGAAGTTTTCAAAGATCGTATTTTGGAGGAGAAAATCAAAACCTCACTGGAGTTAATAGACGGGCTGTACGGTCACTGCCTCGTGCAGTTAATCATATCTACTAATGGTAAACCAATCCTAGTTGAAATCAATCCGAGGCTGGGGGGTGCCACTCCCCTCGCACTTTATGCGGGGATTAAATCGATTTCATGGTTCCTCATGGAATCTTACGGGATGGGAGATGAAATCCCCATTAGCCCAGCCATTAAATATGGTAGCAAACTTTTTAAGAAAAATGGCAAAGTCCGGATTGAAAAGCCTTTTGCGTCTCGACAGGATAATGGCAAAGTTTAAAGTGTTTTCCAATGTCAGCCGTTACCATTGCAATAGCCAATCAAAAAGGCGGAGTTGGAAAGACCACCACCACGGTAAACCTCGGGGATGCCCTAGCCAGGTCGGGAATTCCTACCCTTATTGTCGACCTTGATCCACAAGCCAATGCTACCAGTTCCTTAGGGTTCGAGAAAAAACCAGGAGAAGGCGTTTATGAACCTCTTTTAACTGGTGGTGACCTATCCAGCAGGGCGATTGCAGCTCGAAAAAATTTATGGCTGGTACCTTCTGAACTAGATCTTGCAGCTGCCGAGCTTGAATTGAGCTCGCAGAAGGAATACCTAACGAATTTAAAAGCGAGCTTGAGCCAATTGCAAAAGGGGAAAAAGATTCAAGCGATTCTGATCGATTGCCCCCCTACCCTAGGCTTACTTTCAATGAATTCACTTACTGCAGCAGACCATCTAATCGTAACCTTACAATCTGAGTACTTAGCCCTCGAAGGCTTGGGGCAAATTGTAGGTGTCATTGATCAGTTGAAAGAATCCAAACTAAATAAGACTTTATCCCTGGGAGGTATTGTGATGACGATGTATGATGGGCGTACAAAGCTTTCTCAGGAGGTGTATGCCGAAGCTTGCAAGCATTACAAAAACAAGATGTTCAAAACCCAAATTCCCCGAAATATTCGCTTGAGTGAATGCCCAAGTTTTGGCCAAACAATCTTTGAATATGACCCCAAAAGCCCAGGTGCATTGGCCTACCAAAACCTTGCCAA
>MDTB01188882.1_pt1 | contig 11678 bp, 9 predicted proteins | sample 811161 | NCBI WGS metagenome assembly MDTB01 (sample SAMN05326650, study PRJNA326480) | marine metagenome | isolation source: seawater | place: Mediterranean Sea | collected 2009
AAAGGTTCATGCCTCTAGTGCAAAGGTGCAAAGGTGCAAAGGTGCAGCCCTCGGGATACTGTCCCATGACACTGGCGCAACACAAGTAAATCACTGCCATGATTGCGTAATCCAGTGCTCGCGGGCAAAGTGACTGTCAAGAATAAGAATTACCGCAAAGGAAATGCAATGCCCCAGGGCCGTGACGTCACTAGCCCGCAACTCATCTTCGGCCTCGATGACCAGCCCAGCTTCGGCAAAACCCTGCTAGCAGCCATGGCCCATCTCTTTGCTATCGTCGCCAGCATCCTCACCGCACCCCTATTGATCGCGCGAGCAGTGGGATTAGACTCGGCATCTACCCAATACGTCATCAGTGCCTCCTTGGTGGTATCTGGTATTGCTACTCTCATCCAAACGTATCGCATTGGGATCGTCGGCTCCGGGCTGCTCGCAGTACAGGGCACCAGTTTCGCATTCATAGGCACCATGGCCTACGCTGCGGCACAACTGCCGCCAGCGACACCTCAGGACGAACTCTTAGGATATTTGTTAGGCACCGCGGCGGTGGGTGGCGTCATGGTAGTGGTGCTGAGCTTCTTCCTCGACACCGTACGCAAAGTGATTACTCCTACAGTTACCGGCGTGACAATCTGTCTGCTCGGTCTCTCGCTGCTGTGGTCCGCTCTGAACAATTCCTGGCGACTGCTCGGCTCCGCCAGCGCTGGCGATACGCCGCTTTTAGCCTTTGAGTGGATATTTACCCTGCTTACCATCGCGCTGCTGGCCACGCGCCAGAACCTCTATGCTCGGCTTATCTGTGTGCCAGCAGGGTTGTTTGCTGGATTGCTGTTAGCCGCCATGTTACGCGGCTGGGACATGCCAGCAGCACAGCTTGATCAACCACTGTTTTTTCTTGAGTTACTGCCGGTTTCGCTGAAGTTCAGTCCGGTAGCTTTAATGATTTTGCTGCCGATATTTTTAGTCTCACTGACCGAGACGATTGGCGACATTACTGCCACGAGCTTAGTGTCAAAACAGCCGATCGAGGGCAAAGCATATTTTCATCGCCTGCGTGGCGGCGTGCTCGGCGACGGCTTCAACACAGTATTGGCATCATTTTTTGGCGCGTTCCCTAACACTACTTTCAGTCAGAACAACGCAGTAATTCGACTAACCGGCATTGCCAGCAGACAGGTAGGCTACGTGCTCGCGTTGTTACTTATCGCTCTTGGTTCGATACCGGCGGTGAGCTCGCTGGTGGTTACAATTCCAGGCAGTGTCCTGAATGCGACCACGGCATTTCTGTTTGCACTCATTGCCTATACTGGCCTTGGTATTGTCCGCAACCACGCGCAAAGCAGAGGGATACGGGTATTGGTCATTTCGGTCTCGGGCGCTTTTGGCCTGATTTTTGCGCCGCAGCTACTGCTGGCGGTTGGAATAGAGATCCACGCGTACGCGGCGATCTTGATGGGTTTCCCTGTAGCCTCGGGTACAATCATGGCGATAGTCGCGGATAAGCTGGTCGCTTGATCTGACGTTGATCGGTTCTTTGATTGCGAGGTATGCGATCCAATTACCATTTATCGGCCACTCTTTTTCAGTAAGCAGTTGGTGCAACACTCGACCTAAGTGTCTATGCAAAGCGTGCAACTTAACGCTTCTTGATACCTCTCTAATCGATTGCTAGCTCAGCCAACGTCAGGTCTTTAGATGTTGGTAGAGGTTGGTTGGAGTTCACATCGGGCGGGCAACGCCCTCCCTGCATTTTCGTAATTCGCGCAGAGCAGGAAATCGTGTTATTCCGAAATGTTATAGTATAACATAACTACATGGACCGCCCGCTCAAACCTCTATCCTTGCACCTCACAACTAGGGCTTCACAAGTTCTTACGCTGCTGTTGGCCAGTTTTGTCCTGGTCGGGAGCGATTGGGGCGGGTTGTCTGGCGACCACGAAGACTGCGTTCATGCCATATGCGTCGTCTCGAGCGGGCATGACGAAAACCCAGCGCTAGCTGCCGATGCCCGTCCGCGCCAAGCGGAACAAGCGATGTTCGACCAGCCTGCGCATGCTGTTTGGCACGCCATAATTCCCGACCTTAGACACGCCAACGAGCTCATAAGAGCACCCCCTGCCAATTCGTGATTGTTACTAAAACCCGGCCAAGACTGGCCTTGGATCACTATTTTGATTGGAAATAAAGATGAAATTTAAAAACCGTCGAGCACTGAGTGGCTCCACGTTTCTTGTCGGGAGCGCCTTTGCGCTCGCTATGAGTATGGGCTTTGCAACGACTGCGAGCGCTGCGGATACTGAGCTTGCCGTTGAGCAAGTCATTACAGAGACAATTGTTACCGCGTCTTTGTCAAGAAAATCAGATGTCAGTGCGTCAGGCAACGCTCTTGTGCTGAGCGGAGATGACATTGCCGCCGGCGCTTCAACTGGTCTGGGCGACCTCCTAGACAACTTTTTGGGTGCCTCAGTGACAGATTTTGGCAGCGCAGTGAGCCGACCCACAATCAGAGGTTTAACCGGCGACAGAGTAAAGGTGCTGAATAACGGCATCAGATCAAGAGACGTATCTGGCCTCGGTGCAGATCACAGCATGGATGTGGATCTGTTCAACGCGCAACAAATCGAAGTCGTTAAAGGCCCTGCATCTCTGCTTTATACAAGCGGCGCTATCGGCGGCATTGTCAATATCGTCGACAATACCATCGCCGGCACGAACTTTAGCGAAAGCAAAACTATGGTTGGTATGGAAACTCAGAGCGTTAATAACGGTCAAGCAGAGTTCTTCTCACATCAAAGCAATATCGGTGGACTCAACATAACCGCCTCGTTCAAAAATGCCGAGTTCGAGAATTTCGAAGTGCCGAAGGGCGCGATTGCTCACTCAGACGACATGCACGACGAGCATGACGAACACGAAGATGAGCATGAGGATGAGCACGAAGACGAGCATGAGGACGAACACGATGAGGAGCACGAAGAGGGGCCTATCGCTTTTCTAAACAACTCTGACTACAGCAAAGAGACTACGCGTTTTGGCGTCTCCAAAGTCAGTGACTGGGGCCATATCGGTGTTTCTTACGCCAAAAATGAAGGTCTTTACGGTGTGCCTTTTCATGGCGAGGGGCATGGCGCTCATGAGGAAGAAGCAGGTCATGACGATGACCACGAAGAAGGACACGATGATGATCATGACGCCGATGAAGCGCATGACGAGCATGAAGACGAAGACGAGCACGAAGACGAAGAAGATCACGAGCAACATAGCGGTCATGATGAGCACGAGGATGAACGCATTTTCGCGACCACCGAGTCTGACATCATAAACCTGGAAGGCTCCCTTATTCTCGACAGCAATATATTGAAGCGCATCAACTATCACTTCCGCGATAGCGACTACGTTTTAACCGAAGCCCACGCAGAAGAGGGTGACGCTCATGATGAACATGAAGGCGAAGAGGAGCACGACGAGCACGCCCACGAAGGACCAACCGTCTTCACTAACGAAACCCAAGAATATGGTGCAGTTTTCGATTTCTCCTACGACGCTCTTACGCAAAAGATCGCTCTGGAAGTTGTCTCCGAAGACGTTGCGATAATCGGTGCAGAAGCCTTCATGAACCCAGTCAGCAGCGAAGAGTTCACTCTTGGTTATTATGCAAGTCGCGAAATCGGCGGTTTCGTTGTCGATGTTGGCATTCGCAATGACCGGGTCGAACGCAGCGGCTCCGTTGCTATGGAAGAAGAGCATGACGACCACGAGGACGAGGAGCATGAAGAGGTACATCACGACGAAGAGGCCGAACTGCAGTACTTCACCTCTGACGAGTCCGTCACCAGTTTTGGCGTACAGATAGCTCGGCAACTGAACGACCAATTCACGACCACGCTGAATCTGTCCAGCATTGAAAAGGCACCAGCCCCAGTAGAACTCTTCATGAACGGTGCGCATCTGGCCACAGCTAGGTATGAGATCGGCAACCCAAATCTAGCCACAGAGCGAGCACAAAGTGCTGAACTCACGCTGGATTATTCGAGCGACACTTTCTTCGGTTCGCTCACGGTTTACAGTAACGAGATCGATAACTACATATATTTGCAGGATGAAACCGAGGAAGAGCACGAAGAACACGAAGAACACGAAGATGAGCATGGGGGTCTGATACTTGCCAACTACGTGCAGCAAGATGCGGAGTTCGTAGGCTACGAGTTTGAAATCGGCAGAGTTTTCCAACTCGCGGACGGCAATCTGACTCTTTCCTACGGCTTAGATTCAGTGTCAGCTGATTTCTTAGATAACAGCAGTGTGCCGAGAATTAATCCTGATCGCAGCATCTATAAAGCTATCTACGAGAGAGATTCCTTCGATATGCAAATAATCTTCAAAGATGTCGACTCGCAAACAGACATCGCAAGCTACGAAGATATTACCGAAAGTTACTCCATGCTCAACTTTCGCGCATCAAACGTTTTCAGCCTATCGGACGACATGCAACTCAACGTGTCCGTATTTGGTCGAAACCTGTTAGACGAAGTGGCTCGAAATCATTCTTCGTTCGTAAAAAACGAGGTGCCGTTGCCTGGGCGCAGCTATGGCCTCAAGTTTTACGCAACGTTCTAATGTAAATATTAGATAGCATGATATGACAGGCGGGCTGCATTCTTGGCAGCCCGCCTGTTTCGCCAAATATGAGAAACCTTCAGCAGAACACGTTCTCGGATTTGCGCGAATAAATCTGGCGACACAAAAAACAACTGACTAAACCTAACCGCGTGTTTCTTATTCACTCTGCTTGTCTTGACTAGTCAGTCATTCTCCAAATTCCAAATTATTCCCTTGCTGTTAGCAGTAGTGCCCAGCGCACATCGAATCCTGCGGTACTACACAAAATATCTCAGCGGTCGTCAGGCACAAATCTCTGCGCGCTCTATTATTTTTTCTATCAATAGTGTCTTACTTAATACGAGTAAAAATCTGTTTGTCTTAAAGTAATTGTTAGTAATTTTCACCGCAAACTAGTTCGGCAAAGTGTGAAACCTACCTCACCTAGGGACGTTTTTATGATGCTGTCATCGACAGTCATGCAAAAACACTGATAGATACAAACTGAAACCATTTAGAACCATTCGCTGTCAATTTGCAGCGAGGCATATAAATGGTGCTCAGGGGAAACTAGAACATTCGAAATATTATTCGCGGTTCATATCCAAAGCCTTATCAAAGTAATCAGAGATAGCATTTAATGACTGTTGTAATTCATCGTCCTTTTTATCCGAAGGACACTCGGCCCGCAGAGAAGTTTGCGCGAACTCCGGAAAGACTATCGATCTGGGTCATGAGCATTGCGATTATTCTCTCAATATTTTCTTTTTCTGGCGCTTACGCTGAGGAAGTTATTGAGGAAGTGGTGGTAACCGGCTCATTCATCCAAGGAACCCCTGAGGATGCTGCGTTGCCGGTTGATGTATTTGACCGGGAAGATTTCAACGATGTTGGCAATCCATCTATTACCGAGCTAATTCGCAACCTTGGCGTTGCCAACGGCAATTTAGGAGAGACTAATCAGTTCAATGCCTCCGGAGGCCAAGGGAACGAAGGAGTCGCAACAGTTAACTTGCGCGGCTTAGGTTCAGCCCGGACCCTCGTGCTGTTGAATGGTCGCCGCCAAGTCTCGGTTTCAACCTTTGGTGTCGACATCAGCGCTGTCCCTAATATCGCTATAGAACGCTTAGAGGTACTTAAAGACGGTGCAGCCGCCCTTTACGGCTCTGATGCCATTGCCGGCGTTGTAAACTTCATTACGCGTGACGATTTCGAAGGTTTAGAATTTCAGGTGTCTGGCCAGGCATTAGACGGCAGCGATGGCGAAGTGAACCTCGCGGGTATTTATGGCTGGTCAAACGACCGCTGGAATGCGGTTGGTTCTATCGAGTGGGAATCCCGCGGAAAACTGCAAGCTCGTGACCGCGACTGGGCGATTCGTCCTCGCGCTGAGAACCCTCAGGGAGGCTATTCGGGCATTGGCAATCCTGGTCGCTTATTTCCCCTTACCCCTTCAGGGTTTGTACCTGCCGCTGACCCCGAGTGCGCGACACTGGGCGGCACACTTGATGGCTCAACCTGCTATTTTCAATTTCCCCAATTCGATAACCTGATCGAACAACAAGAAGCTTTAAAGCTGTTTGGTCAGGCCAGCTACACAATTTCCGACAATGTTGAATGGGAAATTGAAGGACTTTATTCAAACCTTGAATTACCTGAGTGGAATACATCGCCTTCCTACCCACCTCAGTCACTGTTCGGGCCGGACCGCCTGATTCCTCTCAACCATCCAGGTGTAATCGACTTTCGCAGCAAATACCCGGGCATCATCCCGGACGATACAACCGCGCTATATACCATCACTCGCTTGACCGGTTGGGGTGGATTCTTCGGACAACCAGAAAATGGTACTCGCGAAACCGATACCTACCGGCTTGCGACCGGACTCAACGGCGATCTATTTGAAGGCGAGCTAGGCTTCGATGTTTCATTAAGCTGGTCGAAGCGAGAGCGACGCAATACTGGCCCTGATACCTATGTCGAGCGCCTGGCCTTTGCCTTAGACGGTTTAGGCGGGCCCGATTGTGACCCCGCAACAGGTACACCGGGTGAAGGCTCGTGCTTGTACTACACGCCATTTTCAAATGCGGTGGCCGTCTCTGCATTCGGTCTGGAAAATCCTCGAGCGAACCCCGACCTTGTCTCAATGAACCAGTCGCTATTCCCATGGTTGGTTACTGACCTTGGCACTACGAACGAGTTTGAATTGTTCGTCTTCGATGCAACCTTTAATGGCGAGTTGGATGTTGAGTTGGGCGCGGGCAATATCGGCTGGGCGGCTGGTATTCAAAGTAGAAATGAAAAGTATGTTTTGGATCCGGATGCGATCAACGATTTATCGATTAACCCTTGTCCGTTCATTGACGACGCGTCGATTACCCTTGGGCACACTGCCTCTCTTGACTGCACCGGCTCCGAAACGGGGCGTTTCGCGTTCCTGTCTGGAACAAATCCAGCCGAAACGGAGCGTACTGTTTATGGCGCCTTCGTTGAGCTGGCGCTCCCCTTTTCCGAAAGGTTTGATGCGCAGTTTGCCTTACGCTTCGAAGACTATGGCGGTGACGTAGGGTCAACAGTTGATCCCAAGCTGGCGCTGCGTCTCCAGGCAACCGATGCTTTGGCCTTCAGAGGTTCCATTTCAACAACGTTCCGTGGCCCACCACAACCATTCCTAGAGGGCAAAGGAACGTCTTTACAATTCGTCGCACCGACCAGTGCATTTAAAGCCATCGATACTTTAGGCAACTCAGATCTAGACCCCGAAAAAGCTACAACCTTAAACGTTGGCGTTATTTTGGACCTAAATCGCTTCTATGGGTCTCTTGATTATTGGCGCTTTGAATTTGAAGATCCGTTCCAAGTCGAAAACTTCAACGCGATCGTGACGGCATACTCCGACAACAACTGAACCGTAGGCGACGCTGGTGTTGGGAGCGAAGTTTGTAACCAGCTCGAAACGCATTTTATTTTCCAAGAGGGCCAGGTGGGTACTCTGTCAGCCATTAATCGTCTGGAAGTTAACTGGATAAATGGTACCGATATCACCACATCGGGTATCGATTGGCTTGCACAATTAGACTTTGAGCTAGGCAGCGGAATACTGGCGATCGGCACCCAGGGTACTCATACTCTAGATTACGACGTGGATGACTTCGTTGATATAAACGGCATCTTCCTAGCTCCGGGTGGAGACTTTTCTGGCAACCTGAACGACAACCAAAATTCACTAACACCTGTAGTCGACCTGCAAGCCAACGCCTATGCGCGTTACACCTCTGGGCGTCACTCTGCATCTCTGACCGAGCGATACTGGGGCGGTTACGATGATCCAGGGGCATCAGTTCCTGCGCTAATGTCCATCGACAGCATGTTTACCTTAGACTTCTCGTACAACGTAGATCTTCTGGAAGACCAGCTGAATTTGAACTTTTCAGTGTTTAACTTATTCGATGAAGATCCACCACAAACTCATACAGACTTGAACTACGACCCATATACACACAGTGCCTTTGGTCGAATGTTTAAAGTGGGATTGCGATACACCTTTGATCAGAGCTAATCACGAAGCCTGATCCGCAACAACAAAAGCCCCTTCATTCGAAGGGGCTTTTTTTTTGCGCGCATTTGGGTAAATCGCTGGCGGATTAAACTTTAAGCGGCCGGTTGATCCGCTTTCTTGTATTCGATAAAGCGCCGACCGAGCAAGGCTTTGTTACCCTACGCTCCACCTAATCAAATTTATGCTTATGCGTGTCCAACCCATTACGCCTTCTATAGGCGCCGAACTCTCAGATCTGAACCTGGCCAACCTGACCGATCAAGGCATAGAAACAATTCGATCGCTGTTTCATAAGCACATGGTTTTAGTTTTTCGGGATCAAACCTTAACTCGCGACGAACATAAGACCTTTGCCCGTCACTTTGGCGACTTGCATATACACCCTTCCAAGCGCAATGGCATGAACCATGACGACCCTGAGGTTTTTATCGTTGATACCAAGCCAGATGCTCGTTTAACCAACGGTGAAGCATGGCATAGCGACGTGTCCTGTGAACAGATTCCACCCTTAGCCTCGTTGCTCTACGTGACCAAGACTCCTGCAAATGGGGGAGGGGATACCCTATTCGCTAATATGTACGAGGCGTTTGCTGATTTGTCTGAGGAAATACAAACTTTACTCAGGACTAAAACCGCATATCACGATGGCGAAATTGACCTGCGCAACTATGGCCTACGCTTGCGTCCAGGTCAGACCTATCCCAAGGCGAGTCACCCGGTGGTGCCAATCCATCCGGAAACAATGCGGCCCTATCTGTTTGTTAATGGCAGTTTCACCTCACATATTGAAGGCATGCCCATGTGGGAAAGTGACATGCTTCTTCAAGGCCTTTATCAGCGAGTGGCCACCAACCCACGCATACAATGCCGAGTAAAATGGTCTCCTGGCACTCTAACCATGTGGGACAACCGCTGCGTGCAGCATCATGCCATTCATGACTACGCCGGTTTTGCCCGGTATGCAGAGCGCGTTTCGGTACTCGCCGATGCACCCCCAAAGTCATAACAATGCTCGTCAGTCTCGCCAATCTTCGCTGAGCTCTCTAATTACATCACCCAATGAGTTGGGCCGATGCTGCCGATCTTTCGCTAAACACCACATGCATATCTCCTCCAAGCGTTTTGGCACAAGGTTAGCAATGCTGCTAGGCGGTATCGGGTTGTCATCCAAGGTGCTGCGGATCAACTCATCCATAGTGTTGCCAACTGCGGCGGTTTGTCCACACAGGGCCTCATAAAGAACACTGCCAATGCTATAAGTATCCGTTCGCGAATCGATATCGTTGGAGCGATGTATTTGTTCCGGCGACATGTAGCAGATACTGCCTTGCAGTTTGCCGCGACCGGTCATCGTTAGTCCGTCGTCAGCAAAGGATCCAATACCGTCGCTGGGCTCACCATCGCTGCCGTCTGGATGCCAAACTTTGGCCAGCCCCCAGTCCAACAGCAGCACTTCGCCAAACGGCCCGACAAGAATATTGTCTGGCTTCACATCTCGATGGATCACGCCATGGGTATGCGCGTATTGCAATGCATGGGCGATTTGCACCAAGACCTCGACCAGCTGGCCGATATCGTAGCGCTCTCGATAATCAAGCACCTCACGCAATGTGTAGCCATGCACAAGCTTCATGGTGAAATAGATTCGACCACGACCGTCTCGGCCAAGCTCGTAAGTGGGCACAGTATTTGGGTGCTGCAATAACGCCGTCACTCGGGCTTCTCGCAGCAAACGTTGCTGCTCTACGGTGTCATCTGCAAGCTCCGGACGAAGCGACTTGTAGCAAACGACACGCGACAGATGCAGATCTCGACAAGACCGGATCAACGATTTGCCGCCCCGTGCGATAGTCTTAAAGTAGGCGTAGCGCGTGCGCGGATTCGACGTCGCAGGCAAGGGTCTATCGGTATCGTGCAAATAAACCGTATCTTGTAGAACACCAGAGGAAGTGCCCATCGGACTCGTTAAGTGTTGCGGGAATTTTTTCATTAGCGGTCTCTTGGCGCGACGCGCGCTGATTCAACCTTAAAGATACTTGAACCGGGTCTCTGTTAACATCTCGTATCGCTCCATTGCAGCAGCTATGAATACTCCATCCCAAGATCGTAAACCTGACATCACAGCTCAGATGCGCGGTGCCCGACTCAAAGCCACTCCCTTCGATCCACGTTCTCAGGAAGCCAGTTGGTTTGCCTTGGAGGGATCACTAACTCAAGCCATTGAAACAAGTTGGAATGCACCGCCCGCTGTTACGGTTTTGTCTGAGGGCCAAGACCTAGCTGCCTCCTGGGAACAAAACGTTCTAGGCTGCAATGACAATATTTTCGCAAGGCACATTACCCTTGGAGTGGCAAACCAAGTTCTTGTTGCTGCCCGCTCCGTAACCGATTGGAATAGCTCTGGCATGCATGCGATCAAGGCACTTGGTCGCCGCCCACTCGCACAGTTGTTGTTTCAAGACGCTAGGTGGCGGCGTCAAGGCAATCCAATTGCTCTTACCGCAGCCGACAAAATTGCTGGTCGGGCCTGCCTTTGGGCTTTTAGCGGTGAGCCTGCAGCCACTATTCTGGTCGAGGAATTCTTTTTCCCCGAACTCTTATCTAAGCAAGCTATTCAAGCCAATTAATTCACTGCCGCAGCACCTGTAGTTGGTGCTAGCATCCTCGCAAACTTCATGGAGGGGATTTCATGCCGCAATTCATCGACCTATCGGTGCCCATCGACAACAACGAGCACAGTGATCACCCTGGCGGCGCGCCTAAGGTGACGTACAAAAATCACGCCGAAACTGCGGGCGGCCTGGCTCACTTTTTTCCGGGGCTGCAGCCTAGCGATCTACCTGACGGCGAAGGCTGGGCGGTGGAAACGGTTACGCTGTCTACCCACAACGGGACACACATGGATGCGCCCTGGCACTTTCACTCCACTACAAACTTTGGGAAGGAGGCCGCACCCTCCATCGACCAAACCCCTTTGGACTATTGTTTCCGCCCCGGGGTTAAGCTGGACTTCCGTCACTTTGAAGACGGCTATCTAGTCAGCGCCAATGACATTCAAGTAGAGCTTGATCGAGTTGGCCATGCCCTTCAGCCGCTGGATATTGTCCTAGTTAATACCCGAGCCGGCGCTGTCTTTGGCCAACCTGGGTATGTGGATGCAGGTTGCGGGATGGGCCGAGAGGCAACCCTATTCCTAACCGAACGCGGTGTGCGCGTGGTTGGAACCGACGGGTGGTCGTGGGACGCGCCATTTAACCATACCGCTAAACGTTGGGCGGCTAACCCAGACCCGAGCATGATTTGGGAAGGTCATAAAGCCGGGCGGGAAATTCCCTATTGGCAGATGGAAAAACTCAGCAATCTAGAAGCGCTGCCCGCAAACGGTTTTACGGTGGCTTGTTTCCCGGTAAAAATAGCCAAAGCCTCTGCAGGTTGGACGCGTTGTGTGGCCATTTTGAATGACTAACGATAATGGGTCTTGACGCAATTCTGTACGTTGAATGATCTGCAGACCCAATGT
>MDTB01230533.1_pt1 | contig 11678 bp, 9 predicted proteins | sample 811161 | NCBI WGS metagenome assembly MDTB01 (sample SAMN05326650, study PRJNA326480) | marine metagenome | isolation source: seawater | place: Mediterranean Sea | collected 2009
AAGATTTTTCTCTATATTTGTAACCTTTCTTGCTTCTTTTATAGCCTCTTTCTCTGAGGTGTCTTTTTTTGTAGAAATTAAGCCTCTTTTTTTACCATTTATTTGAATTACAATCGTGACTTTATCATCAATTAACAAGGATTTTTCAATTTTTGGCCATTCAATTTTTGAAAAAAAATCATTCCCTTCGAGTTTGGAAAGACATTCCGAAGATAAATGAGGTGTAAAGACCATCATAGCTTTCATGATGCTTATTTGGGATATAAAAATTTGTTTATTATCAATGTCTTTTTCAAAGCTTTCTTCCATGAAACGTATAGTTTCATAAAAGCTAGCTATGGCTACATTAAGTTGAAATTTTTCAATTAGGTTTGTGATTTTAAATAAATACTTGTTTATTTGTGCATGAAATTTTTCCTTCTCTTCAACTGAGGATTTTCTGTCTTTTCTTTCGATAATTCTATTATTAAGAGTCCATACCCTTTGAATAAATCTATTTGCTGCAGATACCCCTTCCTTTGACCACTGTATATCTCTGTCTGGTGGGCTGTCTGAAAGTATAAACCATCTTATTGCGTCTGCCCCATAAACACTAATCATACTCTCTGGATCCACAACATTTTTTTTAGATTTTGACATGGCTTCGGGCGGACCAACAGTTACTTTTGATCTATCAATTTTTTCTATTTCTTCTGGACTTAACCAATCACCTTTTTCATTTTTATAGGTTTCATGACAAACCATACCTTGGGTAAAAAGTCCTTTAAAAGGTTCCTTAATACTAATTTTTTTATCGTTGAGTTTTATTGCTCGCATAAAAAATCTTGAATAAAGTAAATGCAATATTGCGTGTTCGACTCCACCAATATATTGATCAACAGGCATCCAATAATTAAAAGCCTTTTCATCAAAGGGTCTATCTCTTAATTTAGGAGAACAAAATCTTATGAAATACCAGGAAGAGTCAACAAAAGTATCTAACGTGTCAGTCTCTCTTGTAGCAACTTCTCCGGTTTTTTTATATTTTGTCTTCTTCCAGGTTGGATGATTTTCCAGCGGATTACCTTTTGAATTTAAATCTACATTTTCTGGCAATTTTACAGGAAGTTCACTTTTTTCGACAGGAACTACTTTTCCATTTTTAAGATAAATCATAGGTATAGGACAACCCCAATATCTTTGTCTAGAAATACCCCAATCTTTTAATCTAAAAGATATTTTTTTGTTTCCAATCTTTTGTTTTTCAATTTCGGATATTATTTTTTCCTTGGCTTCTGAAACAGTTAAGTTATTTAAAAATTCTGAATTAATTATTTTACCATCTCCAATAAAAGCTTTTTTCATTTTCCCCTCATTGCTACTTTCTTGAGATTTGACTACCGGAATTATTTCAAGTTTGTATTTACTAGCAAAATCAAAGTCTCGTTGATCATGAGCTGGACATCCAAAAATTGCTCCAGTTCCGTAATCCATTAAAATAAAGTTCGCAACATAAACGGGTATAGTTTTATTTTTTATAAAAGGGTGGTTAGCCTTAAGTCCAGTGTCAAAGCCTATCTTTTCTGCATTTGCTATTGCTTCCTCAGTTGTACCTACCTGAGAAGATTTTTTTTTGAAATTTATGAAATTGCTTTTTTCCTCTAAATTTTTACATAAAGGATGATCTACAGATACAGCTATAAAAGTGGCTCCAAATATAGTATCTGGACGAGTTGTAAAAACCTTTACATTTTTTTTTGTCCCATCGATCTTAAAATTAATTTCACATCCAACAGATTTTCCTATCCAGTTTTTTTGCATTAGCTTCACTTTTTCTGGCCATTCAGAAAGAGTTTCTAAATCCTCTAGCAATTCATTTGAAAATTTTGAAATATTAAAAAACCATTGTGATAATTTTTTTCTTTCTACAATAGCATTAGATCTCCATCCTCTTCCATTAATTACTTGTTCATTAGCCAAAACTGTTTGATCAACTGGATCCCAGTTGACATAAGTTTCTTTTCTTATAACCAAACCTTTATTAAAAAAATCAATAAAAAGCTCTTGTTGATGTTTATAATATTCCTCGTCGCAAGTTGAAATTTCAAGTTCCCAATCTATAGATAATCCAAGCGACTGTAATTGTCTTTTCATTGTAGCAATGTTTTTTTTTGTCCAATCTTTAGGATCAAGGTTATTTTCCCTAGCCGCATTTTCAGCTGGCATTCCAAAAGAATCCCAACCCATTGGATGAAGAACATTAAAACCATTCATGGTTTTATATCTTGCTAACACATCCCCAATTGCATAGTTTCTGACATGACCCATATGAATTTTTCCGGAAGGGTAAGGAAACATTTCTAGACAATAGAATTTTTTATCTTTTTTTGTATTTTTAAATTTTGTCTTATTTTTTAGCCAAAAATTTTGCCATTTTTTGTCAATTTCTTTTACATCAATTCTGTTCATTAAATAGTAGAATTTTTTTAATTTTTCTTTCTGCTTTTTTTATTTTTTGCTTCATCAACTAATCGTGCAGCTTTTTTGATTATGTCTGATCTAATAGTTTGCTCAAGTTTTGGGGATGAAATTTTTTGAATTATACAGTTCCCCAGATTTTTACAGGTTTTTTTATGAATTATGATCTTTAAACTATCAGCTCTTATTTCGTTAGATAAAAATCTTATAGTAAATTTTAAGGAATCATTTGTAGTGTTAGCATCAGTATACCAATCTGTAATTATCATTCCGCCTGAGTAATCTACTGTCACTAACGGCATAAAATCTATTACGTCAAAAGTTGCTCTCCACATGGGGTTTGAGGTACTAAATTCATATGTAGTTTTTTTATTTAGTACACCGCCGATACTTACACCTTTTCCTTCCTCAATATTTTTTCTAGCTCTTTCTAAACCACCCTCAGGCGTATCACGCTTGCCACCTGGTAAATTTTTTAAAGGGTCATTACATGACGACAAAAATAGAGCCATCAGAGAAATAATCAGAGTTTTGGTTAAAAAATTAAAAAGATTGTGCATTTATTTTTATTATCCCATAGTTCATCAATAATAAATAAAAAGTAAAAAAGCCCCTATTTATGTGTGATATTTATACAACATATAGGCAAAAAATGACTAAAAACAAGTAAATTAAATGCTAAATAAGCTCAGATAAGCTATTTTTTGGCGTTTATTTAAATAAACGAAAAAAAGGAGATAAACATGAAAACATTAACTAAAGTAGGTCTATCTGCTCTAGCTGGTGCATTGGCTGTAACTTCTGCAAACGCAGGAGACCTGTCATTGTCTGGTAGCATGGTAGTATCTTACTCAAAAGGTGCTGGTTATCATACAACTGGAAACCCATTAGCTATGGATAAAGAATTATCTGTAACTGGTTCTGGTGAATTAGATAACGGTACTTCAGTTAGTTACAAACAAACAATAACTGACGCAATGGGTTTCAACGACTCTGAAATAGTATTCGGAAACGTAATGGGAACTACAGCGTCAATCGCAATGACATCAACTGGCGATCCAATGTCTGCAATTGATGACGTTACGCCTACAGCTTTTGAAGAAGCTAACGCGATAACAGGATCAATTAAAGATGTTAACGGTATCGACGGAACATACTCATTAAGATTCACACAAGCGGATATAATGGGATCTGGTGTTAAAGTTGATGCAGCTTACACATGGAGACACGGTGCAGGAGATGCTGCTACTGAAAAAGGATCTTCAGGAGATGTAGGTTCTGGAAACCAAGATGGTAAATCAGTAGTAATTTCAGGTGCAGTTCCATTTATTGATGGACTAACAGCTGGTGCTGGTGTTGCTCAATTGAATAAGGCTACGTTAACTACTGGTGAAAGAGGTACTGACGAAGGTACAGCTTACATCAAGTATGCTACTGGTCCTGTATCAATTGGATTCCAAAAAGGTGCAGTTGCAGTTAACGGAACAGCTAAGACTAACTATGTCAACGATTACATTGGTATTTCGTACAAGATATCTGATAGCCTTTCTGTTTCTTACAACGAAATTGAGTCAACAAAATCTACACATACAGTACCTGTTACACAAGAATGGGATTCAGTATCTCTTTCTTACACAATGGGTGGTATGACTATAGGTATAGTTGATCAAAGCGTTGATAATGCTACTTACACGTCTGGAAGAAAAATGGACGAAACAGCAGTTCAAATGACAGTTGCGTTTTAAGTAAAAAAATTTATTTTTTGAAAAAAGCCGGTATGTATTTACCGGCTTTTTTTTTGTCTTTAAGAATAGCGCATCCGTACACATTTAAAATATTTACCTTTTTAAAGTTTGATTGGTTTATCCCACCCAAAGCTATAAATTTCCTAGAAAAATTTCTTGTTAAAAGATTAAACCTGAAGGTGCCCAGGTGACCACGTTTGTATTTAGATGATGTTTCAAACAATCTTGATAAAACAATATGATCACAACCTTGATTTATTTTTTCATAAATTTCGGCAATATTATGGGCACTACCAATAATCTTAATTTTTGGAATAGTTTGTTTTAAATGCTTGAATTGCTTTTTATTGTGGGCAGATATATAGAATTTCTTAGATTTAAGAAAAAATAAAGTTTTTATATCGTTAGGAATGAATAAATCGATATTTCTCTTGCTACATTTGTTTTCAAACTTTTTAAGATCATTTCTTTTAAATTTGTTAGGATTTCTTAAAATTAAAATTGCACCTGTTTTTTTAACATAATCTAGGTTAAGTTCTTCCAATTTTTCTGTTATGAAATATAGGTAAAATTTTTTAATCATGAGTGAAGAAACTATCAATAATCTAAAATTAATACAAAATAAAATAGATAATTTAGATTATAATGTAACCAATCCAAATATAATTTGTGTTTCTAAAACGTTTCCAATGGAAAAACTAAAGCCCATTATAAATTCTGGACATTACCATTTTGGGGAAAATAAAGTTCAAGAAGCTTTGGAAAAATGGACTGAAGTTAAGAAAATGAACCAAGATTTAAAAATTCATATGGTAGGCAAATTACAAAAAAATAAAGCAAAAAAGGCAGTTAGTTTGTTTGATTTCATCCACTCATTGGATAGTTCCAAGTTAGCCGACACATTAAAGAAAAGTGAATTAGAATTTAATAAAAAAGTATCTTATTTTATACAGATTAATATTGGACATGAATCACAAAAATCTGGAATCATTGCTAGAGATGCAAAAAATTTCTTAAAGTATTGTGTTGATGAAGTTAAATTAAATGTTATTGGATTAATGGTTATTCCACCAGATGATGAAAATACTGAAAAACATTTTCAAGAAGTTTCAAATTTAAATTCTGAACTTGGCTTAAAGGATTTAAGTATGGGAATGTCTTCTGACTATGAATTAGCGGTAAAATTCAAAACAACTTTTTTAAGAATAGGTTCGGCAATTTTAGGCCCAAGAAACGTCAAGTAATAAAAATTCTCGTTTTTTTTGTAATATAAGGCAAAATTTTAATTAAATCTTTTTTCTGTACTGCGATGCATCCTTTCGTTGGTTTAAATTTTTTATTTGCAATATGAAGAAATATTGCACTTCCTTTATTTTTAATAATTGGATTTGAATTAAAATTTATTACCAATACTAAATCGTAGATATTTTCTTTTAAATATAATTTTTCAGCGCTCTTTTTAAATGGAAAATGAATTAACCTATTATAATATCCTGAATTTGGATCATCACACCACCCAAATTTTTTTTTTATTCTTTTTATCGGAATTTTAGTACTAATATTTTTGATTCTATCAGCTCTATAAAATAATAGGCTAAAAGTGAAATTTCCTTTAGGAGTTTTAAGATCCCCCTCTCTTTTACTTGAAGTTAAACCCCTTTTACCTATTGCACATTTTATCTTATAATCGTGAAAATAAAGAAATTTTTTTTTTTAAAAATATATGCATAATAAAACTTACAATATTAACGTTGCATGTTTTTGCAATGAAAATTTTACCCAGTGTTTAGAAGAAGTAAAATCTTTTTTTGGATTTCAAATAGAATCCAAAAACATTAACAACAAAGATTTAATAGAGGGTAAATTCAATGCGATTATAATCGATTCTGAAAATATACAAAATATTTCATTACGAAATATTGTGATACCTAAAGTTCTCATTCAAAAAAATAATAAATTAAATAAATTTAATGATACTTTTTCTCTTACAATTAAATTGCCACTTAATATTATTCAATTCAATCAGGATATTATAGATATATGTAAAAAGTATGAGTTTAATAAAAATTCTTTAATAAAAATTCAAGACTATATTCTCGATAAAAATGCAAGAGTTTTAAAAAAAAATGATATAAGTCTTAAAGTCACTGAAAAAGAAATTGTTTTTTTAGAAATGTTACATTCTTCGAAAAAACCTTTGAGCCGAAATTATATTTTAAAAAATATTTGGGAATATTCATCTGAAACAGATACCCATACAGTCGAAACTCATATTTATAGATTGAGAGAAAAAATTAAAAGTTATTTTAATGACTCTAATTTTATTAAAAATTCTAAACAAGGATATTCATTGTGAAAAAAAGAAATATTTTTGCAAAAGATTTGTTCTCAAAAAAATATCAAAAACGTATAGTTAGACCTAAAAAGGGGAAAGGTAGTTTTAATAGAAAGAGACTTAAGAAAGTCTAGCACCAATTTTTTGAATAATTTTTGATGACATTTCGGTCCCTTTTTCAAGGCATTTTTTTAAAGACATAGCGTTTATGTAACCATGTAAGAATCCTGAAGCAAAAAGATCACCTGCTCCAGTTAAATCTACAACTTTGAGGTCTTTCTGAGCATTACATTCAATTACATCGTTTTTATTTATTGCAATACTACCTTTTTCACCTCGGGTTATAACAATTAATTTTCCAAGTTCTTTTGCAAAAGAAACGACTTCATCAAAATTTTTAGAACCGAGTAATGATAAAATTTCTTGCTCATTTGCGAATGTTATATCTAATTTATTTTTTACCAAATGTAAGAAGTTTGGTTTATGTCTATCTACACAAAATTTATCAGACAAAGACATTGCAACTTTATTTGAGTTATTAATTGCTTTTTCAAATGCTTTTTTTGGATTGCCTTCATCCCAGAGATATCCTTCTAAAAAAACTATTTCACTATTTTTGATAGCTTTTACGTCTATATCATTTTCATCAATTTTACCTGCAATCCCTAAAAAGGTGCACATCGTTCTTTCAGAATCAGGTGTTATTAAAATTAGGCATGTTCCAGTTGGGTAAGCTTCTTTTTTTTTTATATAAAAATAATTCACATTCTCTTTTTTGAGACCTTCTTCGTATTTATTACCTAAATCATCATTATTAATTTTACCAATAAATCCAACATTATTTCCTAGTTGAGATAGACCAACTATAGAGTTTGCTACTGATCCCCCAGAAACTGTTTCTTCAATTTTTAAATTGAAAAGTAATTTTTTAAATTCGCTTTCATCAACTAATTTCATTGTACTTTTTATGAGACTATTATTTTTTAAGAATTTGTCATCTACCTTACAGATAACATCTACAATTGCATTTCCAATTCCAATAATTTTCATATTAAGCTTTTTTTGTTTTAATTGGTTTTTTTCTATTAGGATAACAAGAAGTGCAGATTTTACAAGTTACCCCATAACACTCCCTAGCTTTACAATATTCTCTTCCATAATAAATTATTTGAAGATGAAGCTTGTTCCAATATTTTTTTGGAAATAGTCTTTTCAAGTCCTTTTCTGTTTGAATAACGTTTTTACCACTCGTCAAACCCCATCTTTGTGCTAGTCGATGAATGTGTGTATCAACTGGAAACGCAGGATATCCAAAACCTTGAGACATAACCACACTAGCTGTTTTATGCCCTACACCTTGTAAATTTTCGAGATCTGTAAAATTTTTTGGCACCTTTCCCCTGTGCCTTTCTACTAATTGTTTTGATAATAAATATACACTTTTAGATTTATTTCTAAAAAAACCCAAGCTTTTTATAAGTCTTTGAATCTTTTTTCTCCCTAATTTTATAAAATGTTCTGGCTTATAATATTTTGGATAAATATTTTTTGTTGCCTTGTTCACATTAACATCTGTAGTCTGTGCGGATAGTGTAACAGAAACTAATAAAGTAAATATATTTTTGTGTTGAAGTGGTATAGGCGTTTTTGGATAAATCTTATTAAGAATTTTGAGTATTTTTTTAGCTCTTTTTTTATCACTCATTGTTTTAAATTTATTTAAAATTTAAAACATTTCTCATAGAGTATAAACCTGGTTTTTTGTTTATTAACCATTTTGCTGCAGTCAATGCTCCCTCAGAGTACAAAGCTCTATCAAAAGATTCGTGGTTCAAAGTAACAATTTCTTTTCCACTTGAGAATTTTACCTCATGCTGTCCAATAATTTTTCCCCTTCTAAGAGAATTAAAATTAATCTTTTTACCGAATGGAAAAGATTTTCTATTTAAATATTTTTTTCCTATAATTTTATTCAAATTCGTATTTTTTCCTATAGCAACACCTTTTCCAAGCATTAAAGCTGTGCCTGACGGATGGTCTTTTTTGTATTTATGGTGCACTTCATAAATTTTGCTTAAAAAACTATTTCCCAAAGATTTAGAGGCAATCTCAGTTAAATATACAAGTAAATTTACCCCAAGACTCATGTTTCCAGCCTTAAGTATTGGTATTTTTTTTGAGTATTTTTTAATTAATTCTTCTTCTTTTTTAGAAAAACCTGTTGTTCCAATAACTACTCTCTTTTTTAATTTTGAAGCAATTTTTAGTACCTCCAAAGTACATTTTGGAATAGTAAAATCTATAATAACATTTGCATTTTTAAATGCATGTTCGGAATTAAATTCAGGCTTTAGTCCGAAAATTTTCTTACTTAAAACTCTTTGTTCAGTAATTGAAACAAGCTTAAAATTTTTACTATTTTTAGTCGACTTAATAATCTGCTGACCCATTCTACCTAAACAGCCAGTAATAGTTAATTTAATTTTACTCATTTAATTTTTCCAAAATTTTTTAGCTTTATCAAAGAAACTTTTGATTAAAGGATTTGATTTAGTATCTTCCAAGTTTTTAAACTCAGCTAGTAATTCTTTCTGTCTTTTACTAAGGGATGTTGGTACCTCAGTTATAATTCTAATATATAAATCTCCAAATAAATTTCTTCTTAATATGGGCATACCTTTTCCCTTAAGTCTTAACTGTTTTCCGCTTTGGGTTCCAGAAGGAATTTTAATTTTTGTTTTTCCACCATCAATTGAAGGCACCTCTACAGTCGTTCCTAAAGCTGCATCAGCAATAGAAATTGGTAACTCATAATAAAGATTTTCTTCTGATCTTTTAAAAAGACTGTGAGGTTCAAGTGATACGAACAAATAAAGATCACCATTTGATCCACCTTTGCTACCTGCCTCACCTTTGCCTGCTAATCTTATTCTTGTACCATCATCGACTCCTTTTGGTATTTTAACCGAAACAGATTCATTGGATTGAATCTTTCCTATACCACTGCAAGTATTACATGGGTTTGTTATCTTCTCACCCTCGCCACTACATTCAGGACAAGTTTGTTGTATTGTAAAAAATCCTTGGCTTGATCTTATCTTTCCCTGCCCACCACAATAACTACATGAAGAAGGTTTTGAGCCTGGTTTAGCACCACTTCCTGTGCAGGTTTTACATTTCTTAAAGGTTGTGTAATTTATTTTTTTTTCTGTACCATAAAATGCATCGTTTAAGTCTATTGGTATATCGTATCTTAAGTCGTTACCTCTGCTATTAGCTCTTCTTCTAGAACTACTCGAGGACCCAAAACCAAAATCCCCAAAAACATCTTCAAAGATATCCGAAAATGATGAAGAAAAATCAAAATTACCAAAACCTCCTTGGCCACCTCCTCCTTGAAATGCAGCATGACCAAATTGATCGTAATTCGATTTTCTCTTATCATCAGATAGTACGTGATAGGCTTCACTACCTTCTTTAAATTTTTCTTCAGCACCTTTATCTCCTTTATTTTTATCTGGATGATATTTAAGTGCTAATTTCCTATAAGCTTTTTTGATTTCGTCTTTGCTAGCCGATTTATTTACGCCTAAGACTTCGTAATAATCTCTTTTTGCCATAAGAAGCTTTACTCCTACTAATTAGTCTTAGGCTCTTTTTTCTTTGTCTTCTTTTGCGTCTACTACTTCTGCATCAACAACATTTTCTTTTTCTTTGATGTCCTTAGGATTTTGATTTTTGGCAGCATTACTATCGGGTTTTTGTTGGCTTTTATATACGGCCTCTCCCAATTTCATTGATGTTTGAATCAAGGATTGTGTTTTTTTCTTAACTTCTTCAGTATCTGTACCTTTTAGAGCATTTCTAAGATCTGAAATCGCTGTTTCTATTGCTTTTTTTTCAGTTTCATTAATTTTAGAACCATGTTCTTTTAGATTTTTTTCAGTTGAATGTATCATAGTATCTGCCTGATTTCTTGAATCAACAGAATCCCTCTTTTTCTTGTCAGACTCTTTGTTCGCTTCAGCATCTTTAACCATTTTTTTAATTTCATCTTCAGACAATCCACCAGAGGCTTGAATCTGAATCTTTTGTTCTTTACCTGTACCTTTGTCTTTAGCAGATACATTCACTATACCGTTTGCATCAATATCAAAAGTAACTTCAATTTGGGGAATTCCTCTTGGAGCTGGTGCGATTCCAAGAAGTTCAAAATTACCTAAAATTTTATTGTCCGCTGCCATCTCTCTTTCGCCTTGAAGTACTCTAATTGATACTGCAGGCTGATTATCTTCAGCAGTTGAGAAAACTTGGCTTTTTTTAGTTGGTATAGTTGTATTTTTATCAATTAGTTTTGTAGAAACTCCTCCAAGTGTTTCTATACCAAGTGACAAAGGAGTAACATCTAAAAGCAATACATCTTTTACATCTCCTTGTAACACACCAGCCTGAATCGCAGCACCCATTGCAACAACTTCGTCTGGATTAACACTTTTGTTAGGATCTTTTCCAAAAAAATTCTTAACAGTTTCTACAATTTTTGGCATTCTTGTCATACCACCGACAAGAACTACTTCGTTAATTTCTGCTGCAGAAAAACCAGAATCCTTAAGAGCAGTTTTGCACGGTTCCAATGTTCTCTCTACTAAATTTTCGACTAAAGCCTCAAGTTTTGCTCTTGTAAATTTTAAATTAATATGTTTTGGCCCCGTTTTGTCTGCTGTAATAAAAGGAAGATTTATTTCTGTTTGAGTTGCAGATGATAATTCTATCTTCGCCTTCTCAGCAGCTTCCTTAAGTCTCTGTAAAGCTAACTTATCATTTTTTAAATCAATACCATTATCTTTTTTGAATTCTGAAACTAAATAATCTACAATAGTATCATCAAAGTCTTCTCCACCTAAAAATGTATCACCGTTAGTAGATTTTACTTCAAATACACCATCCCCAATTTCTAAAATAGATACATCGAATGTACCACCTCCAAGATCGTATACTGCAATCTTCTTTCCTCCTTTTTTATCTAATCCATAAGCTAATGAAGCTGCAGTAGGTTCGTTGATAATTCTTAAAACTTCTAAACCAGCAATTTTACCAGCATCTTTTGTTGCTTGTCTTTGTGCATCATTAAAATATGCAGG
>MDTB01080204.1_pt1 | contig 11677 bp, 12 predicted proteins | sample 811161 | NCBI WGS metagenome assembly MDTB01 (sample SAMN05326650, study PRJNA326480) | marine metagenome | isolation source: seawater | place: Mediterranean Sea | collected 2009
AGATTATTTTAATGAAGGTCTCTTACACTACAAAAAAAATGAGTTTGAAAAAGCAAAATTTAAATTTGAGCAAGATTTAGTTTTTAATCCTCAAAGTGAAAATGCTTATTTATATCTATCAAAAATATTTAACGCTCAAAAAAAGAATGACTTAGAGGAACAAAATCTTAATGCTGTAATACTGATTAATCCGAAAAATGAAGAAGCATTGTATAATTTGGCTAATCTTAAGTTAACAAAATCTGATTATCTCGAAAGTGAAAAATTAGTAAACCGGTTGCTTACATTATGTAAAAGTTTTTGTGTTAAAGGAAAAGATCTTAAAATTGAAATAAAAAAATCATTAAAAAAATAAATGCTATTTCAAAATTTTAAGGAAAAAATAATCATTGTTGATTTTGGTTCTCAAGTCACTAAATTGATAGCTAGAAGGATTAGAGACCTTGGTGTATATTCTGAAATCGTAACTATTAGAGAATTTCAAATCATTGATGATTTTAAAGATATAAAAGGTATCATTTTATCGGGTGGACCCGATACTGTAACAAAAAAAAATTTTCCTAAAATTCCTAAAGAAATTTTATCAAAAAAGATCCCTATTCTTGGTATCTGTTATGGCTTACAATTAATCGCTAAAATCTATGGTGGTAAAGTTAAATCGTTAAAAAAAAGTAGAGAATTTGGTAGAGCAATTTTAATAAGAAAAAAAAAATCTTTAATAATAAAAAATTTTTTCAAAAGAAAAGATAATTCAGTTTGGATGAGTCATCAAGATGCAGTTATAAAAATTCCTAAAGATTTTAAAGTTATAGCTTCAACAAAAGAGTCTAAAATGACAATAATTGAAAATAACAATAAAAGAATTTATGGGTTACAGTTTCATCCAGAGGTAACTCATACTGTCAATGGGAAACAAATATTTAAAAATTTTTTATTTTTAATTTGTAAGATAAAAAAAAAATGGAGAATAACTTCTGAAAAAAACAGAATTATAAATAAAATTAAAAAAATTGTAAAAAAAGATAAAGTAATATGTGCCTTATCTGGGGGTGTTGATAGCAGCGTTGTTGCGTTACTTATTAATAAAGCAATCAAAAAAAACTTAATTTGTATTATGGTAGATACTGGTCTGATGAGAAAGAATGAGTTTAAAAATTCTTATTACATTTTCAAAAAAAAATATAAATTAAATATTAAAATTATAGATGCTTCAAAAATATATTATGAGAAATTAAAAAAAGTGACTGATCCAGAAAAAAAAAGAAAAATTATTGGAAATTTATTTATTAAAATCTTTGAAAAAGAGGCCAAAAAATACAAAAAAATAAAATATTTAGCTCAAGGAACTTTGTATCCAGATGTAATTGAAAGCAAGTCAACATCAGGAAGTCAATCTTCAAAAATTAAGTCACATCATAATGTAGGAGGCTTGCCAAAAAAGATGAATTTAAAGTTAATTGAACCATTACGAGAGCTTTTTAAAGATGAAGTGAGAATGTTAGGAAAGTCTGTCGGATTAATAGATGATATTAGAAACAAACACCCGTTTCCTGGGCCTGGTCTAGGCATAAGAATTTTAGGCAGGATCACACCAGAAAAAATCAAGATTCTTCAAGAAGCAGACTTTATTTATATAAATGAACTAGTAAAAAATAATCTTTATAACAAGATTTGGCAGGCTTATGCAGCCTTGCTGCCTATGAAAACAGTTGGAGTAATGGGAGACTCAAGAACCTACGATTATACTTGTCTGTTAAGGGCAGTTGTTTCTGAAGATGGTATGACAGCTGATTATTTTAATTTTTCTAAGATATTTTTAGATAATATTTCAAATAAAATTATAAACGGTGTTCCAGGTATCAATAGGGTAGTATATGATATAACCTCAAAACCTCCGAGCACAATAGAATTAGAATAATGTCACAAAAAATTAAAAAAATTTTAAGATTAAAAAAAAAAAGAAAAATTGTAAGTTTAACTGCGTATTCAAAAAATTATGCAAAATTGTTAGATAAATATTGCGATATAATATTAGTTGGAGACTCAATGGCTAATGTTTTATATGGAATGCCAAATACTCAAAATATATCGATAACAAATATTATTCAACACGGTATAAGTGTTCAAAAAGGAATTAAAAAATCCCTATTTGTAGTAGATATGCCTAAGGGAACTTACGAAACAACTTTGCAAGCTAAAAAAAATGCTAAACTAATTTTAAAAAAAACTAAATGTGATGCAGTAAAAATTGAAAGTAACAAAAAAAATTTTAAAATTATTCAAAAATTTGTTAAGTCTAAAATTCCTGTGATGGGCCATATAGGCTATACACCCCAATTTAAAAAAAAATTCAAAGTAGAGGGAAAAACAAAAAAAGAAATACAAAAACTAATAACCGAGGCCTTATTAATAGAAAAAGCTGGTGCATTTTCTATTGTGCTAGAATGCATAACACCTAAAACTGCTAAAATTATAACGAATTTACTAAAAATACCTACCATAGGAATAGGCTCATCAAGTCATTGCGATGGCCAAATTTTAGTGACAGATGACATTCTTGGTTTAAGCGGTTTTTATCCGAAATTTGTAAAAAAATATGCGAATTTAAATAGAGTAATTGAAAATGCTGTAAAAAAATATAGTAAGGATGTAAAAAACAAAAAGTTTCCCAAAACTAAAAATTTTTTATATGGAAAATGAAATTTTAGAACCAAAAAGTTTTATAAATCAAATTCAAGATAAAATAAAAAAAAAAAAAGAAAACATTAGTTGTTTTTTTTTCAATCTTTATTTTGACTTTAGGTGGGTTTGGTTTATTAAATTTTTATAAAGATAAAGAAAATAAAAAAATATCAGAGCAATACGTTCAAGCAGGTATATATCTTGCCAATGAAAATAAAGAAAATGCTAAATTAATTTACAAAGACATAGTAAAAAGCAAAAATAAATTTTACTCAGTTTTAGCGTTAAAAAACATTTTAGAAAATGAACTTGAAAAAGATGAGAACGAGATACTTGAACTTTTTACAATTGTTGAAAGCATTAATATTGATAAAGAACAATTAAATCTTATTAAACTCAAAAAGGCTTTATACTTATTTAAAATATCAAAAAAAAAAGAAGGAAATATATTATTAGAAGAAATTATCTCTGATAATTCTATATGGAAAGACACGGCAATAGAACTATCTAAGTAATAACTTAAAATCTTTAAGTTTATCATCAATACATGAAATTTTATTTAACATTAATTTTATTAATCATTTTACAAAGCTGTTCTTTTGATAACAAAACTGGAATCTGGAATCATGCAAATGAAATAGCTGTTAAAGAAGATGAGGTTTTTAAAGACTTTGAAACACTTTATAGCGAAAAAAAATCTTTTAATGCATTAGTTCAACCTTCTAATAATTTAATAATTAAACTTAAAAAACAGAAAACAAATTTAATTTGGAACAACAAATTTTACAATAATTTAAATAATTTTGATAATTTTACTTACAAAAACTTAAATCAATTAATATTTAAAAGTAAAAAACTAAGTAGAAATAAAATGAATGAAAATATTTTATTTGATGGAAAAAATGTCATTACTACAGATAACAAAGGAAATATAATTGTTTATTCTACAGAAAAGCAGGAAATTATTTATCAATATAATTTTTATAAAAAAAAATTAAAAAAAATTGAAAAAAAATTAAATTTTATTATAGAAAATGGTATAATTTATATAGCCGATAATATTGGATATTTGTACGCAATTAATTATATAGATAAAAAAATTATATGGGCTAAAAATTATAAAAAACCTTTCAGATCAAATTTAAAAATTACAGAAGATGATCTCTTAGTGGCAGATCAAGATAATTTATTTTATTTTATTAATAAATATAATGGCAGTAAAAGAAAAAGCATTCCTACAGAGGAGGTAATTCTTAAAAATAATTTTTATAATTCTTTAGCAAATGATGAAAGCAATGTGTTTTATTTGAATACCTTTGGATCGTTATACTCAATAAACGTTAATGATAAGAATATTCAGTGGTTCGTCAACCTCAATCAATCTCTTGATTTAAATACAAGCAGTCTATTTTACTCTAATCCAATTATAATCAATAAAAACAATGTTATAGTTTCATCAAATCCGCATCTATATATTTTAAATAAAAATAGTGGATTAACTAAAGTAAAATTTCTGATTGACTCAATTATTAAACCTATTTCTTCAGGCCAAAAAGTATTCTTAATAACAAAAGATCATTTATTAGTTTGTATTGATGAAAACTCTGGAACAGTAGATTTTTCAATCGACATAAATCAAAAAACTTCTGATTTTTTAGGAACAAAAAATAAAAAAACTTTGAAAGTAAAAATGATTTCAATTGTTAATGATAATTTATATTTATTTTTAAAGAATTCGTATGTTATTAAAATTAGTATGGGTGGAAAAATTCAACAAATTGATAAATTACCTTCTAAATTAGGAACTTTTCCAATATTTATAAATGATTCAATTTTATATTTAAATAATAAAAATCGATTAATTATACTGGATTAGCTATTTGACTTCCCACTTAAAAGTGAGAGTTGATTAATCTTATTCATAAAGTTATCTGATGGTTTTACTGGATATTCTCCAGTAAAATAATGATCGCTAAATTGAGGATAAGTGTTGTTTCTATCACCTTTTCCTAGTGCTTTGTATAGACCTTCTAAACTTAAAAATTTTAAAGATTTAGCTTTCAAGTATTCGCATATCTCTTCATTTGTTTTTTGTGAGGCTAATAATTCTTCTTTTGTTGGCATATCTACTCCATAAAAATCTGGAAATCTAATTTCTGGACATGCTATTCTCACATGAACATCTTTTGCTCCGGCGTCATAAAGCATCTTAACAATTTTGTTACAAGTTGTTCCTCTCACTAGAGAGTCATCAATTAAAATAATTGATTTATTTTTAACAATGCTTTTTGTCGAACTCAACTTTAGTTTTACTCCTAGACTTCTAATACTATGACTTGGTTCAATAAAAGTTCTACCCACATAGTGATTTCTTATTAAACCTAACTCAAATTTTTTTTTAGAGTATTCAGCAAAACCTAATGCAGCTGGAACACCAGAGTCTGGAACTGGTATTACTATATCTGCTTCAGTATCAGTTTCTTTTGCAAGTTGAATACCCAAATTTTTTCTAAATTCATAAGCACATTTTCCATCAATAATACTGTCCGGTCTTGCAAAATAGATATATTCAAAAACACATGGTCTTTGTTTACGTTTTGGAAATGGTTTTACACTATTGAGTTTATTGTTTTCTACATAAACTATTTCTCCATTTTCTACCTCTCTTACAAAAGAGGCTCCTACTATATCTAAAGCACAAGTTTCAGAAGCGAAAATGAAAGAGTCTTTTAATTTACCAATTACTAAAGGCCTTATACCAAAAGGATCTCTCACTCCAATTAGTTTTTTGTTTGTCATTATCACAAGGGAATATCCTCCCTGAATTTGAAAAAGGGCATCTATTAATTTGTCTACTATTTTATTTCTTTTAGATTTAGCAATTAGCTGTACAATGGTTTCCGTGTCACTTGTTGTTCTAAAGATAGCACCATTTTTTACTAAAGTTTCTCTTAAATGTAACGCATTGGTTAAATTACCGTTATGAGCAATACTTAATCCCCCCATGTGTAAGTCTGCAAAAAATGGTTGAATATTCCTCAAAGATGTTTCTCCCGTTGTAGAGTATCGATTATGTCCCACAGCAAATTTTCCAGGCAACTTATCAATGACATTACTTTTTGTAAAATGGTCACCAACCAGACCCTGTCTTTTTTCAGAATGATAATTTTGACCATCGTATGATACAATTCCACAACCTTCTTGTCCTCGATGCTGTAATGCATGAAGCCCTAAAGCAACTAAAGCCGAGGCATCGACGTGATTTGAAATACCGAATAATCCGCACTCTTCCCTTAACTTATCTAATTTAAATTTTTTCAATTTTATCTTTAGTATCTATTAAGTCTTCTGTAGAAGGAAATTCTTCAATTAAAATTTCACTTCCTTTGTTTATAATATCAAATGAGAAAGCATCCTCTGCTGATATACCCCAATTTTGATAAGGATAAAACCAATTAAAAATAGAAAACAAACAAACAGAGATGATATATCCTTTAAAAAAACCAAATAAAAAGCCAAAAGCTTTATCTATTGACCCAACTCCAGTCCAAGTTACAGCTCTACTCAATGATTTTCCAATTACGATTGTTAAAAAAAGCGTGAAAATAAAAATTGCAATTCCTAATCCTACATTATTTATAAAATCTGATTGAATATATTCACTGACTATAGGCTGAAATCTTGGAACCAGTATTATGGTAATTACTGTTGAAAAAACCCATTTCATGAATGATAATAAGCTTAAAGAAAAACCTTTTAAAAAACATTGAATAACACTGTAAAGCAGAATAAGAAAAAAAATTAAATCAAATAAATTTAGACTATCTAAACTATCTTTAATCAAGTCAATCATTAAACTAAAATATTTTTCTTATCATCAAAAGGTTTAAATACTAATATCAATTTTGGAAGCAATGTTAACACCGATATCATAGCTAACAACATAGCTATTCCAGTAAATACTCCAAAATAAATAGTAGGAATAAAATTTGATAATACTAAAATTGAAAAACCAAAAACAATTGTTATCGATGTATTTAAAATTGCAATACCAACAGTGCTGTGACACCTATCTAAAGTTTTGTTGTAATCTTTAATTTTTATAAATTCTTCTTTAAATCTATAAATATAATGAATACTATTATCTACAGCAATTCCTATGGTAATTGCAGCTATTGTTATTGTCATCATGTCCAACGGTATTCCCAATAAACCAATTATTCCAAGAATAAAAAAAGCAGCAATAAAATTTGGCACGATACCAATAAAAGAGAGTGTTATATTTCTAAATAAAATAAAAAACATGGTAAAAATACCCAACATTACAATACCAAGCGTTAGAATTTGAGATTTAAATAGACTTTGAAGTAAATTATTAAAAAGGATAAGGACTCCAGCTAATTTATACTCACTTTTATTCAAACCTAATTCTGTATTTAAGTCATTTTCTATTTTTTTAATCAAATCATTTCTTCTTAAATCCTCTAAAGAGTCTTTTATTCTTACGCTAATTCTAGCTTCATCTTTATCTACAGAAATATAAGGAGTAATTATTTCTTTTTTTATTTCGTTCGGTATTTTGCTGTATAAGACAGCTATTTCTAAACTTTGTAAATCTTTGTTATTTAAATCCTCAGCAACTCTTAAAATTGAACCAAATGAAAGAACTTTTCCAATTTCCGGTAAAGAGTCTAGATAATCATGAACTTTAAGGATTTTATCCATTTTGTCTCTAGTAAACCAATATTTTGCTTTATCTTCATCAGTTTCATTTTCTTCCTCCCATTCATCAAATTCATCATTTTCTCTATTAGATTCTTTCTTCTTAACTGGAAATTTTAAAATTACATTTAATGGAGTAGTGCCACCTAAATCATCATCAATTTTTTTCATTCCTTTGTAAATTTCTGTTTCTTTATCAAAGTAATTTATGAAACTATTTTCAACTTCTAGCTTAAGTATTCCAACTATACTAAATAGAATTATTAATAAGGTACTTCCAAAAATAACAATTTGATTATTTTTAGTAAACGAAGCTAATGCAGATGTAATGAAAGATTTTTCAGTATCTTTAATATTTATTTCATTTGCAGATGAGAATAAGTGTAATAGAGAAGGCAGTAATAAAAATGTTACTAATAACGAAACTATTAATCCCAATGTCATCATCCATCCAAAATCTATAATTGGTTTTATTCCACTAAAAACTAAAGATAAAAAAGCACATATAGTAGTTAACACTGTATAAAGAATTGGTAACATCATTTTTTTACTAGCTTCGAAAACAGCTTCATCTTTTGTTAATTGTGGAAACTCTCTTTTTAATTGTAAAAATCTAACAGTTACATGAATATTCATTGCCATATTTAAAATTAGCATCAAAGCAATAAAGTTTGATGAAATTACAGTAACCTTCCAACCGATTAGACCTAAAAGACCAATCATTATAATTACAGATGTTGCACAACCTAATAATGGCATTATTACCCATTTTAAATTTCTAAAAATAAACCAAAGCGTTAAAATAATGAAAATAAAAACTCCAATTCCAAAAACTATTATGTCGCTTTTAATATAACTCATCATATCGTCAGCAATCATCGGTATACCACCCAAATGAATTTTAGCATTTTCTCCATATTTGCTTATAACGTCTCTTATTTCACTTATGTTTTGATGATTTCTAATATTGTATAAATTTTTATATCCTTCGTACTCTTTTAAAAATTTTTTATAATTTAATTTTTCTTCTTTCGATAAACCTGTATCTTTAGATTGATTGAAATATTTTTCTTTAATATTTATATACTCTGCTAACCTTTTGTCTTTTTTTAAATAAACAACTATTCCTGATGTTTTACCATCTTCACTAATCACATAATTTTTATAAATAGGACTATTAATGATTTCATTAAAACCTCTTTTTCTATCTATTTCTGGATAGGAAAGAGTTTTATAATTTTTTAATCTTTCCATTAATCCTTCATCTGTACTTTTTAAAAGAGGTACATCAATAACAGTTATCACGCTGTCTACCCACGTCAATTTTTCTATTTTAGACTTAAGTAATTGAAGATTTAAAATAGTTTCCTTCTCTGTAAAACTTGAAATTGGAGCGTAAGTCAAAACTAGGAAATCTTTTGAACCATACGTTTCATTAATTTCTCTAAGATATTTGAGATCTGGATCCCCTTCTAACAAAAGAGCGTCAGATGAGGCATCTAAATTGAAATTTTTTGCATGGTAAAATGAGAATCCTATTAAAATTGCTAAAAACAAAAGTGTCGCTTTAGAGAAGTCTATTACTATTTTTTTATAAATATAAGACAACATAGAGATATTTCAGATATATCTTAATTTTACTATAACTAAAGAAAAAACTATGTCTGATTGTTGTTTAAATCTTTAAATTTTGTATAAATTCCTTCAAACTCAACTTTGACGGTGCCAGTAGGTCCATGCCTTTGTTTTCCTAAGATTATATCTGCCAATCCGTTTACATCATTCATTTTTGATTGCCATTCAGCATGTTCTATAGATCCTAATTTTGGCTGTTTTCTCTCTAAATAATAAGCTTCTCTATATACAAACATTACTACATCTGCATCTTGTTCGATTGATCCAGACTCTCTTAAGTCTGCTAACTGAGGCTGCTTATCATCTCTTTGTTCAACAGCTCTAGACAATTGAGATAAAGCTAATACCGGGACACCTAATTCCTTAGCTAAAGCTTTTAGACCTTGTGTAATTTCTGAAATTTCTTGAACTCTTCCATCATTTCTACTGGAATTACTCGCTCTCATTAATTGGATGTAGTCAACTACAATTAAACTAACTCCGAATAATCTTTTTATTCGTCTAGCTCTATTGCTTAACGTTGCAATTGTGATAGCTGGTGTTTCATCAATAAAAAGTGGAAGATTGTAAATATTTCTTGAAGTTTCAATGTATCTATTTATTTCTTCCTCTGTAACTTTACCCCTTCTGATATCATCTGATCTAATTCTAGCTTGTTCTGATAAAATTCTTGTTGATAATTGCTCTGATGACATTTCAAGTGAAAAAAAAGCTACAGAAGATTTTTCTTGTCTCTCACTAATCGTTTTAGAGGCATGATAAGCTATATTAGTCGCTAAAGCGGTTTTACCCATAGAAGGTCTTCCAGCAAGGATTATTAAATCTGATTTATGTAACCCTCCTAATTTTTCATCTAAATCACTTAATCCAGTCGGTATTCCAACAATACCTTTATCATTTTTCATAGCCAAAGTAGCCATTTCTATGGTTTGATCTAATGCTTGGTTAAATTTTAAAAAGGATTGAGAAAAAGTTCCTCGTTCAGCTAAGTCAAAAAGAGATTTTTCCGTATCTTCAATAATTTTTTCAGCATTTTGGTCCTTAGTGTTTAATGTTTCAGATGATAAATTATCTGATATTAAAATTAATTCTCTTCTTAAATACATCTCGTGAATAATTTTTGCGTAATCTATAGCTTGTTTAGTAGAGGAAGAAAATCGAGTTAGTTTTACTAAATACTCAGTACCGCCTACTTCATTTAACATGTTATCTTTTTCAAAAAAATTTTTTAACGTTATAGGATTAGCTATCATTCCTTTATTATTTAAAGTTTCGATAACCTCATATATTTTTGAATGTCCGGGGTCATAAAAAGTTGTAGGATTAATGATATTAGCAATTTCATCGATTATATCATTGTTTACTAAAATTGATCCCAATAAAGCTTGTTCAGCGTCAAGATTTGAGGGTTGGTCTTTTTTAAGTTTGTTATTTTGTATTTTGATTTCTTCCACAATCAGATAATAGTTTTAGCAATAAGTAATTAAAGTCAAAAGTTACACACTTTTTTTTCTTCCTGTGGAAAAGTTATTTAGATTGGACTTTATCTATTTTTATAACTATTTGAGCTGAAACATCAGAATGAAAATTTATATCTATTTTGTATGATCCAATCTTATTCAATTCTTCTTTTAACACTATTTGAGAAGGCTTAACCTCAACTTTAATATTATCAAATATAGTTGATGATATTTCTTTTGGTTTTATAGATCCGTACAATTCTCCATTTTCTTTACTTTCTTTATTGAAAACAAATGATTTTTTATTAATTTTTTGTGCCGTTTCTTTTAACTTGTTTTTTAATTCGATATTTTTTTTATTTAGTTCATCCTTTTTTTTTGAAACATAATCAAGGTTTTCTTTATTAAGCCTAAGAGCTTTACCGTTTTTTAAAAGATAATTTCTTCCATAACCAGGCTTAACATTCACTTTATCACCAATGTTACCAAGATTCATAATGTTTTCTAAAAGAATAAGTTCCATATTATACAAGACCTAAAATTTTTGCTTTTTTAATTTCTCTTGTCAATTTTTTTTGTTTTCCACTTGAAACGGATGTAATTTTTGAGGAGATTATTTTGTTGTTTTCTGACATATATTTTTTTAAGAGAGTGATATTTTTGTAATCTATAACCGGAGCATTTTTGACAGATAATGGACAAGACCTATTAAATTTTCCGTCAGATTTTTGAAACAAGCTAAGTTTATTCAAAGAACTCCCGCCTTTTTTTTGAAATTTTTTTCTTTTTTTTATCATTTACTTTTCTTTTCTAAAATATTCATTTTTGGTATCTAAATTTTTGTATTTTACTATTAAATGTCTAATTATTGATTCATCAATTTTAATTTTTTTATTTATTTCGTTGAGAGTTTTTTTATTCCCTTCAAATTTATAGTGAATATAAAAAGCCTTATTGTACCTTTTTATTTTTCGGGTAAGATTTAATAATCCCCACTCTTCAATTTTTATAACTTTACCGGAATTGTTGTTAATTAAATCTGTGTATTTTTCCCTAATTTTTTCTAATTCAGATTTAGGCAAGTCTTGTTTAGTGATTATAGTGTTTTCGTAAAATGACATAAAATTTAATTGTTAATTACTTATCTTTAAAGTACATATTATAAAAAAAGTTTTATA
>MDTB01096596.1_pt1 | contig 11676 bp, 12 predicted proteins | sample 811161 | NCBI WGS metagenome assembly MDTB01 (sample SAMN05326650, study PRJNA326480) | marine metagenome | isolation source: seawater | place: Mediterranean Sea | collected 2009
TGCTTATCGTACCATCTATCCCTTAAAATAATTATATCCTCTGGAACATTTGCTTTTTTTGTCATGTCATGAAATTTTTTTATTTGCTCTGGTCCATCATACATGCTTACTAAAATTTTACTAACATCAGAAATATAAAGTTCCTGTAATCTTTTAGGAGACAAAACATCACCATTTGTTATGACCTCTACTTTTGAAACATTAGACAATTTTTTTACTATATATGAAATGTCTTTGTGTAATAGTGGCTCACCATATCCACATAAAGATATTGTTCCCTCAAAATGAATCTCTAATAGTTGATCATGAATTTCATCAATTATTTTTCTCGACATTTTTTGAAAAGTATCTGGTGCAACTTTTTCATCAGCTTTCGGGCAAAAAGTACATTTTCTATTACAAACATCAATTAAACTTAACTCTATCCATGTAGGTACAGGAACACCTTTGTGTATTGGTACCACATCTACAAATTTAGATCTTCTTTGGAGATTTTTTTTTATTGTTTGTTTAGGATCCATGAATATTTTATATAGTTGAAAGCATAAAAATAGCAAATTTAATTAACATGTATACAATATTAACTAAATTATATAAATTAACTATGGCACTTTTATGAAAAAACCTGACATTATTATTAACAAATTTAGTTTTTATGACTTAACAAAAAAGGGTCTCAAACTTTTAAATAAAGGCAAATTTAGAACAAGTCCATGGATAGAGAATATTGTAAAAAGAAAAAAATTTAACTTAAAAAAAATCAAGCTACCAGTAAAACTATCAAAAGTTTCTGTCAAACAATTAGGTTTTAACAAACCAACTCATCTAAAAAAAATTTATAAAAAAGCATTAAAAAACAATCTAGAATTAGTTCCTCCAGAAGTGGCTATTTATTCAAGACTTATATACAAAAAACAAAAAATAGGTGAATGGATAAGGTTTGCCACTCCATTAAATTCAATGATTGATACTGACAAAGTTCCACATCTACCAAAATTTGGAAGAGCCTTAGGTTTTTATTTCTTAGAAACTTACTGGTCTTACCCAAAAGCTATATTTCATCCGAAAAATAAATTTTTCTTTAAGATTAAATGATTTCTCTTAAAAAATTTTATCTAAATAAAGAAAAATTGAATAATAGAGTTTGTATTGCTCCGATGTGTCAATATTCAGCAAACAATGGAAATCCATCAAATTGGCATTATTCTCATTTAACAAAATTAATGCAAGCAGGTTCTGGTTTACTAATGATTGAGTCAACTGCAGTATCTAAAGAAGGTATGATATCCAAAAAAGATTTAGCATTAAAAGATAAAAAAAATTTTATTGCATTTAAAAATTTGTTTAATCATTTAAAAAAAATTTCTGAAACAAAAATTGGAATTCAATTATCTCACTCAGGAAGAAAAGGCTCTTCAGAATTACCTTGGATTAAATCAAATTTTCCCCTAAAAAAAAAGCAAAGGGTGGAAGACAATAGCTCCTAGTAAAATAAAGCGTGATAAACATTGGCCATATCCTGAAGAAGCAACTTTAAAAGATATAAATAAAATAAAAAAAGATTTTATTAAATCAACAATTTATGCAAAAAAAATTGGATTTGATTGTTTAGAAATTCATATGGCTCATGGATATCTTTTACATCAGTTTTTTTCTCCTTTAAGCAACAAACGAAATGACAATTACGGAAAAAATTTAAAAAATAGATGTAGATTTTTATTAGAAATTTCTAAAGAAATAAGAAAAATTTGGCCAAAAAAAAAGATTTTGGGAGCAAGAGTAACTGGGACTGATTGGATGAAAAAGGGAAGCTCAATTTCAGATTGTATTTTTTTGTGTAAGAATTTAAAAAAAATTGGATTTAACTATGTTTGTGTTTCAAGTGGTGGGGTAGTGCCAAAAACTAAGGTTAAATTTAAAAAAGGGTATCAAGTTCACTTAGCCAAAAAAATAAAAGACAATGTAAAAATAAAAGTAAAAACTACTGGGAATATAGTTGATATAAATCATGCTGAAAAAATAATTAAATCTGGTAATGCGGATTTAGTAAGTTTTGGAAGAAAGTTTATAAATTCACCAACTTGGTTGATTAAAGAATTGATAGATCATAAAAAAAAAATTGATTTACCAAATCAATATAAAAGATGTTTTTAAATGAATAATTACTTGTTAAATGAAGGTTACGACAATTTAAATAATCTTTTTACATCTGGTGTAGGTTCGAATATTTTTATAAATAATAAAAAATACCTTGATTTATCTCTTTGTGCTGGTTCTCACATTCTTGGACATAACCCAAAAATTTTTCAAAAATCAATTAAAGAATTAACAAGATTTGGAATTTCTAACTTTGCTGCAAAAAATACTCATGCAGTGGAACTTTCAAAAACTTTAAAAAAAATCTTACCACAATATTCAAAATTTATTTTTTGTAATTCTGGTACTGAAGCAGTAATGAAATCTTTGCGTATAGCTAGAGCTGTTACAAAAAAAAATCTTATAATTTCAGTTACAGGAAGTTGGCATGGCTCTACAAGTGAACTTCTTTTTACGAACAATAATAAACTGGAAAATATTGAATTAAGTAGTGGTTTAGATAAAAATTTTAAAAAGAACCTTAAATTTATACCTTATAACGATATAAAAAAATCAAAGACTATTTTAAATCAACATAAAAAAAAAATTATGTGTGTAATAATAGAACCTATACAGGGATGTCTGCCCATGAAAGCAAAAAAATATTTAAATTTTTTAGATGATTATTGTAAAAAAAATAAATTAACTCTTATTTTTGATGAAATGATTACTGGTTTAAGATTTAATTGTTCTAGTGTTCAAAATCAATTCAAATTAAACCCCTCAATATCAACTTTTGGAAAATGTTTTGGTGGAGGTCTTCCAATAGGTATTATAGGAATAAAAAAAAATATTTTTGAGAAATTAAGTAAAAATAAAAAAAAAATATTTTTTGGTGGTACTTTTTCTGGAAACTCAATAAATATGTTTGTCTCTAATAAATTAGTCAAATATATCTATAAACATAAAAAATTCATCTTTAGTGATTTAGATAAAAAAAGTGAATATCTACAAAAAGAAATAAATTATTTTTTAGAAGAACATAATATTGATGCTAACTGTACGAGATTTTCATCAATCATTAGATTGGTATTTACAAAAAAAAATATAATTAATAGATCTGAAAGAGACTTTATGGAGCAAAAGAAAAAAAAAACTTATAACTAAATTTCGAAATTATCTATTTAAACATAAAATTTATTATCCAAGTAGTGGTATAATTTTTATAGCCTCATCAACTAGTTACAAAGATATAAAATATTTAATTAAAAATATTAAAAATGCTTTTAAAAAAATTTATAATTAAAAACAATATTATTTAAAATTTTTTTTTATTTTTTCATTTATAATATTAAATATTTTACCAGATGTATTTTTACTCTCATATGGATTTTTAATTCTTTTGATTTTTTTTTTAAATTTGCTACTTGAAGCTTTATCATAAGCCTTCAAAATATCTTTAATCTCAAAATTACAGTGAATAATATTTTTTGGTGATAATCTATTCTTTTGTCTATTACCAAGATTAATACATGGGATTTTAAAACTACAAGACTCAATAATTCCACTAGAAGAGTTTCCAATCATTAAATCAGAATTTAATAACATCAAATGATATCTTTGTATTCCTAAATTTTTTACAATAATTGAATTTTTCTTATCTAAACTTTTTTCTATTAATCTAATATAATCTAAAAATCCCTCGTCAGCATTTGGATATGTAAAAATTACTTTTTGCTTTATTAAATTTAAAAATGAAATTAATTTTTTTAAATTACTGATATTTTTTTTTTTGATATGTTTGTTTCAGGATGGAAACATGCCATAATCTTTTTTTTTGGACTATTTATATAGTTATTATATTTACCTTTTAATATCGAAAGTGGAGTCTTTATATTTAAGATATTTTCTAAAGCTGGAGCACCTGAAATAAAAACATTTTTTTCAATCCCAATTTTTTTTAAATTTTTTTTATGATTAATTGTCTCTACAAAGTGCAGCGAGGCCATTTGAGAAATACATTTTCTGTATATGTCATCAAGAGAACCAAGAGTTAAACTCCCTCCTCCAATGTGAATAACTGGAATTCGTAAATTAAAACAGCACAAAGTGAAATTTAAAACTTCATATCTATCACCCAGAACAATTGCAGCATCATATTTTTTCTTTTTTAAATTGATGGCTGAATATTTAATAATTTGGGACATAGAATTTAAAATGTCAAATTTATTAGAATTATTTTTTATAAATTTAAAAAAAATTTTTTCTTTGATTTTCATTTCTAAAATTTCTTTATTGGTATAACCAAAAATTTTTGAGTTATGAGCTGGACCAATCACCAAAGTTAAGTTGTAGGATTTGTGTAAGTTTACTCTATTAATAAGATTCTTTAGTATACCGAAATCAGATCTACCAGCAGTAAATACTAAAATTTTTTTTTTCATTTATCATAGTATTTATAGAGATCTATAAATTTTGTTTTATCATTAATTTTATTTGGATTTATATCTTTCTTTTCATTTGAAAAGAAATTTATAATTTCAAATATTTTTAAAGAGTCAAAATTCTCAAAATCTGAAATTTTTTTCTTAAAATCAATTTTTTTTGTACTTGTCTCAAAAATAACTGAAATTTTTTTCTTAAATTCAATCTCTTTATTATTATTTTCTTTTTTTTTTTTCATTAATTTTTCCGTTAATTATCCTGAGTATGTTTTCTATAGAGGTTAAATTAACTAATTCACTTGATTTAAATTTTATCTTATATTTTTTTTCTAAAAGAGAATATAAATTTAACAAGTTCAAAGAGTCAATCTTATCATTGTTTATAAATAAAGTATTAGAATTGATTTTTTTAATTTTAAATAGTTTTAATAATAATTCATGCACATTTTTTTTAATAGTTCCTTTTTCCATTTAAAATTTTTTCTTCGCTATCTTAGAAATTTTTGAATTCTTTAAGTCTAAAATTGCCCCAGCATAAGAAAATCCAGCTCCAAAACCTAATATAAATATTTTTTTGATGATTTTATTTTACTGAAATTATTACATATTGTTAACGGTATTGATGCAGAACTAGTATTGCCGTAATCAGGTATAGAATATAACAATTGTTGTTTTCTAATCCCAAGTTCTCTTGAAATACTTTCTATCATATACTTATTAGCTTGATGATAAATAAAGTATGATATATTTTTAATTTCATTTAATGATTTTTTTAATAATTTATTAACCATTAAAGGAACATTATTTATAGCAAAGTGGAAAACATTTTTTCCATCCATTTTAAATTCTGGTTTAAATTTTTTTTTTCTAAAACCACTATTATCAAGAATTAAATCATTTCTACCCTTCCCATCACTTCCTAATACAAAATAAGATTTTTTATTAGATTTTTTTTCTATTGCTGTGGAAGTGCCCGCGTCACCAAATAATAATTTATTAACATAATCCTTTGAATTAACAGTCTTTGAGATTGTATCCCCTACTAATAAAAGTCCTTTTTTATAACTACCATTTTCCATAATTTTATAAATATTCCATAATCCATAAACGTATCCTGAACAACCAAGGTTAATATCAAAAGATACGCAATCTTTTTTTAAGTTTAATTTATCATGGACTATACTACTGCATGAAGGCATAAGAAAATCTGGAGTTTGTGTTACAAATACAAGTAGATCTATATCTTTGTTTTTCCATTTCAAATTTTTTATTAATCTTTTTGCAGAATCCAAACAGAGATCTACTGTTGTGGTCTTTTTTGAGGTAAAAAAATTTTTTTTTACACCAATTATATTTGATGAATTCTTTAATTTTTTTTTTTCTAATTGATTTTTTTGAATATTGATAAGTTGAGATTGCGTTATGCAGTTATTTTCTACAGTAGTAGTAATTCCAGCTATTTGAAGACCGTTTAATATTTCAGTTTTCATGCAGAATAACCACCATCAATATTCAAATTTATTCCAGTTATCCAGTCATTTTCTGAGTTTAATAAAAACTTTATACCTCCTACTAAACTTTTAATTTTTCCAAAACCTAAAGGATGTTTATGTCTTAATTCTAATATTTGTTGAGCGTTCAAAAATTTTTTTGTCTCTTTACTCATACCTTTTTCAAAATGTCCAAGTATAATAGAATTTATTCTTACACCTTTGCTAGAAAGTTCTAGAGCGTAACTTTTTACCAAATTATTTGAAGCAGCTTTTGAAGATGAATAAAGTGAAATAGATTTGTTTCCTTTTAAAGACGAAACTGATGAAATATTTATTATTGAACTTTTAGCTTCAAAATATTTTTCATATTTTGAAAAAAATTTTAATAAATTAATTAACCCAAAAACATTATTTTTATATATAGTTTGAAAGTTCTTATAATCAATTATTTTTAAAGGTAAAAATGAGTGTTGACCAACAAAGTTTATAGCACCATATATTTTTATTTTCTTTTTTTTACAAATTTTAACAATATTTTCACTTAATTTTTCATCCGTAGTATCCATTGATAAAGAAATAATTTTTGTTTTCTTAATCTTAGATTTTATCTTTAATAATTTGGAAGGACTTTTCCCTATTAAAATCAAATTATAATCAGACAGTTCTTGTAAAACATCTTTTGCCAAATCTGAATAAGCACCAGAAATTATGATATATCTTTTTTTAACCATTAAATATTTTTATAAAATTTTTATTTTTATCAACATTAAAATTATTTAGATTTAATTCCCAAGATGTTTTTTCTTTAGTTTTTTTTTGCATAATAAATTTAAGATTTTTATAATGGTTTATTACTATTTTATTTCTAGAGCTATGTTTATAAATACCAATTATCTTATTTATATTGATTTTTTTTAAATCATAAATAATTTTTTTCAACATTGCCTGTTCTAATGTACGCGATAACACCCTACAACTCATCACCCAGTTTTCAATAATTAAAGTATCTTTTATGAAGCTTCCTGCTAATAATGAAACTATACCATTTTGCCCAAATTTGTCAGACAAATCTGCTTGTAATGTATAATTGTTCTTATTTTTTATAAAATTTATAATATCTTTTTTTTGATATCTCTTTGTAGTTAAATTAAATTGATTAGATCTTAAAAATAATTGTGTAATTCGGTCGATATTTTTGATTTTAAATTGGCTCATATTTGATTTCATGTTTAAAGACCTCAAATATGATTCAACATTGATTGATTTTTTTAATAAATTGTTCCTTTTAATATTTGATTTGTAAGTTTGTGTTCTTTGTGCATCTTCTTTAGAATATGATAAAGCATCAAAATAACCCGGAACAGCTAAATCTCTGATATAATTTGATGGATCATTATCAATTTCTGGAACAGATATACCTGAAATATTTTTTCTGACTATATCCCTCTCCATTGGATTATCGTCGAAAAAAACAAAAGAGTCTGTTGATAAATTTAACTCTTTGCTAATTTTATTGATATTAGTTGCTTTATCATCCCAATTTGACTTGAATGCTACAAAATCAGATAACTTTAAGGGCATCTTTTTTTTTTTAAATGCATCTTGGGTAGTTTTTTCTAAATTTTTTGAGCAAACTGCGAGCAAAACACCTTTGGATTTTAATTTTTTTATAAACTTTTGAAAATTTAAAAAACTTTTTGAAACTTTATCTTTACGACCTATCTTAATTTTTTTTATTCCATCATCACCTATAATACCTCCCCATAAAGTATTATCTAAATCTAAAACTAGTACTTTCTTTGTTCCTCCAAGTATTATATTAATTAATCTTGAAAGTTTATAGGTGTAAAAATTCAAGTTTTCTAAAGACATTGGAATTTTTGCAAATTTATATTTAGCTTTGTCAAACCATTTATTTGATCCAATAAATTTTGAATATTTATTTATATCAAATATTATTAATCTATATTTTTTTGAAAATTTTAAAATTTCTTTATTTATTTTATTTATATAATTAAGATTTTTATAATTAATCAAATTTTGTACTATTATTGTATTATTTTCTTTTGACAATTCTTGTAAAATTTTTTCTAAATTTTTTAAATAATTGGAAGTTGATTGATTTTTTTTAAATTCAATTAAATCTAAAGTATCAAGTGCTAAAAAATTAATTATTTTTTCACTAAAGTTTTTTCTTCTCTTTTCGTAAGAAATAAATGAATCAAATAAGTTATATTTTTCAAATAAATTTACATTTACGTAAGTATAATTTCTTAAACAATTCAAAAAAATTGATCTAACCATAAATGAAATATTTGAGCCTGAAATAATATTAAGATTTACTTTTTTAAGATCATTTTTTTCAATTTTTTTTTTATTTTGATATAAGTGATTTGATAAATTTATTTCATCTTCATCGCTTAAATTGCAGTTAATTAAACCATGATTTAATGATAATCTTAAATTTTTCTTAATCTTTTTAATTATAATATTTTCTGATTTAGGAAGCCATTGAAGGGATTGGTAATAAATCATAATTTAATGTATACATAAATGATTTATTTATGAAAAACAATTTAATTATAATTGGTGCAGGAAGTTTTGCTTTTGAAATTTTAAATTATATTTATGAAATATTTGGACCAATTAAAAAAAAAAAAATCTTTTTTTTAGGTAAACCAATAAATAAAAATGAACTAAAGAAAACTCATAAAAATTCTATATTTATTAAAAAAATACCTAATTATTTAAAGAAAGATAATACAAACTTTGTAGTTGGTCATGGTAATGAAAATTTAAGAAGTAAATATTTCAAAAAATATATTAAGAAATTTATACCATTGAAACTAATTCATCCTTCTGCATATATATCACCTTCAGCTAAAATACTTGATGGTGCTATAATAGGCCCAAAATCTATTTTATCTCCTGGATGTATTATAAAAAAAAATGTATTACTAAATTCAGGGTCTCAAATTGGTCATCACACAATCATAGGAGAAAATACAATTATTAGCACTGGAGCAATTATAAACGGAAAAGTAAGTGTGGGTTCAGAATGCTTTATAGGTTCTAACAGTACCGTGATGCAAAACCTCAAGATCTCAAATTTGTCTAAGGTCACCGCTAATTCAGCTTTATATAACAACTTAAAATTTAAACATATTGCACATGGTAACCCAGCTAAACAAAAAAAATTAAACTTTGATTAATTGATCATAATTATAATTTTTTTTTGATTTTAATCCTAATATTTTTTCAAATAATTTTGGCGATAAACCAACTCCAGGACGTTTTAATTTTATATTCTTATTTGTAAATATCTCACCTTTTTTAATTTTTGAATTTGAATAAATTGATTTTCTAATAATTTTTCGGTTTATTCTCTCACTGCTTGTAACAAATTTACCATATGCACCAAGTGCTTTTTCAGTATTTCGAATAGACTTAACAAATTCTTCAAGTTGTTTTGGATTTAAACTTATTTTATGATCAGGTCCACTCATTGAATTAGACAATGTAAAGTGTTTCTCAATAACATTTACACCTAATGCTACAGATGCTATGGCAGCATTAATGCCCAACGAGTGATCTGAAAAACCTACAGATAATTTAAGTTTATCTTGAAGATATTTTATCGCTAAAAGATTTACATCACTCATTGGGGTTGGATAAGCAGAATTGCAATGCATAATTGTAAGGTTTTTTCTTTTTAAGCCGTTTTTTATCAAATAATCTATGGAAGATTTTATTTCTAGGATTTTAGATGCTCCAGTTGATAAAAGAATTTTTTTATTAAGATTTGCAACTGATTTTAATAATTGGTAGTTATCGATTTCTCCAGACGGAATTTTTATATAGTCTAATCTTAATTTTTTAATTTCTCTAATCCAGCTACTATCAAAAATAGATGTTAAAAACTTAATTTTTTTTTTTTTACATCTTTTTATGAGTAAAGGATGAATTTTTGACCAATTCATTTCTAGTTTTTTTATCATTGAAAACTGACTTTCAGTTTTATTATTTTTATCAATTTGATATTTGGCCTTTTTAGCATTAAAAGAAATTACACTTGCATCAACTATTTGAAATTTAATATAATCAGCTTTACATTTAGCTGCTACATCAATTAATTTATAAGCATTCTGTAAACTACCATTATGATTCACTCCTGCCTCGGCTATAATAATTGTCTTATTATTATTCATTGTTAAAAAAAATACTTACTTAATTAATTCCATTTTCTTACTTACATTTTCTTAAAGTAATTTAAAATAACGTTGCAAACTATTGAATAAATAATAATAGTTTGTTTAAACTTTTATCTATATTATTATACAACATTAATCTCTATGTAAATTCTTTATTAAGAAATATTAATTTATTTATGAAAACTATAAAAATTTTAATTTCTGTTCCATTAGATAAAAGAAATTTTGAAAGATTTGATATCGACATATATTTAAATTTCTTTGACAAAATCGAAATTTATCACATTCATGAAGGAATAGATTTTAAAAAAGATAGAATTTTCAATAATAAAAAGATAAAGATTTTTAATATAAATAACTATTTACAACTATTAGGATTATTATTAATTGACAAAGGAACAATTTATCTTGATTATACGCTTCCTGGACTTAAGTCTTATACACTAAAAACTATACTATATTTTAAAAAATATAAAAAAATTGTTTTTAAATTAGGGAATCAGCCAACACTTAAAGTAAAGAAAATTAGTTCTAAAATTAAAATTTTTCGAATTCTTAAATTCATTCACATAAAATTATTTGAACAATTAGAGGATAGATTATTTACAAAACGAAATATTTATTTTTGTGCTGGAAAAAAAATGTATGAAAAATATAAAAGAAAAAATATGATAAATTGTCATTCATATGACTTAAATCAAAAATTAAAATTTAAAAACCACAACAAAAAGAAGAATTATTTTTTATATTTAGATCAATACGAACATAATCATCCAGATTATAAATTTGCTAGATATGATAGGGTCAATCCAATAAAATTTTATAAATCTTTAAACAATTTTTTTGAAAGATTAGAAAAAAAATATAAAAAGAATGTTATAATTGCTGCACATCCTAAAGCTAAAAAACACTCATATTTTAAAAATAGAAAAGTTATTTCAGACAAAATTGTAGAGTTATCACAAAATTGTTTCTCAACTATTGCACACACAACAACCTCAATCTCCTTTTCAATAATTTTTAATAAACCAATTATTTTTATTGTTAATAATGAAATGTTACGAGTTGATACCAATAAAAAAAATAAAATATCAAATATCGCAAATGAGTTAAAATTAAAAGTTTTTAATATAGATAAAAATAATTATATAAATAATATTAATGACCAACTAAAAAATATTAATGAAAAAGAGTATATAAATTACTATAAAAATTATATTAGCTATAAAGTAAATAATGATAAGAGAATTGGAGAAATTATTTGTGGTATTTATTCTAAAATTAATCTTAATTTCAATTAAATTATAATTATTTTTATAACATCTACTGATTTATTTTAATTTTTTTTGAAAATATATATTTCCCTTATCAATTCTAATTATAGTATCAAAATTTTTTAGCAATTCAGGCTTATGAGTACTAAAAATAATTGTTTTACCTTTAATTTTTAAA